>Ga0208750_1000062_pt1 | contig 26985 bp, 26 predicted proteins | sample Knorr_S15_td_O2m_FD_185602 | JGI IMG/M metagenome (GOLD analysis project Ga0208750, IMG submission 185602) | Marine microbial communities from Southern Atlantic Ocean transect - Knorr_S15_td_O2min_ad_340m_LV (SPAdes) (version 2) | ecosystem: Environmental > Aquatic > Marine > Oceanic | place...
GACACATTCACTGTCGGTCTGGCAAAAGAGCAGGCTGAGGAGGGGATACGGGTCAACTGTCTAAGGCCAGGAGCAACGATGACAGAGTTGAGTGTGGACTGGGCCCACCAGAATCCACAGTGGTTGGACTGGGTCATCGAACAGATCCCGATGCGTCGGCCAGCTCAGGTCGAGGAAGTTGCCCGTGCCGCGATCTTCCTGTTGTCTGATGATTCTTCTTATGTGACTGGCGCCACGTTGGATGTCTGTGGCGGATGGGTAAGCCCCTGACGAGCCGCGATCGATCCAATGTAAATATCATGCCAGCAACAAATTCTAAGATTAATGTTCGACCAATGTCTGTACACATTGGTGCGCAGATCGAAGGCGTTGACCTTGCTCAGCCGCTCTCATCGGAAACAGTCAGCAAGATCCGTCAAGCACTTCTAAAATGGAAAGTCGTGTTTTTTCGAGACCAGCATCTTGACCATTCCCAGCACGTTAAGTTTGCGCGCCATTTTGGCGCTTTAACACCGGGGCACGTTGTCTTCGGCCATGACGAGACCTATCCTGAAATCTACTCGGTGAGCAAATTCAGAACAGCAACCCAGAATGCGGCGCCACCCACGAGCCGACCGTGGTCTGGCTGGCACACTGACGTTACTGCTGCACTCAACCCACCCGCAGCGTCAATTCTTCGCGGTGATGTCGTGCCGCCCTATGGCGGCGATACCCAGTGGACCAATCTAGTTACAGCCTACGAAAATTTGTCACCGACATTCCGGGAGATGCTTGATGAGTTACGCGGGGTTCACCGATTCGAAGCGAAAGCTACTACGGACGGGGAAAGTGTTAAGGAATTTGAGACGCGTGTAAATAGACGACTGATGGTCAGTGAACATCCTCTGGTTACTGTTCACCCGGAAACCGGCGAGCGGGTGCTGTACTGTAGCCCGAGTTATATTAAATCGATTACCGGTTTGACTCCCCGTGAAAGTCAGCAAATTATGGAATTGCTCTGGGAGCACGCAATACGCCCTGAGTTCACGGTACGATTCAGATGGGAGAAGGGCAGCATTGCTTTCTGGGACAATCGTGCAACGGCCCATCTGGCACCCAGTGACATTTACCAGACTGATTTTGACCGACAGTTCTATCGAGTCACGTTACTGGGAGAGGTGCCTACGGCAGTAGATGGTTCAACGTCCCGAGCAATTGAGGGAAAGCCGATTGAAGCCGTGTCGTCGTGATAGGCGATGAACTGATGTTGATGCACTCTTAATGCAGCAGAAACAGCGGGCGATCTTTCAACTGGCCCGGGCTGTGCCGACCACAACCTGGAGCGCGGTGGATCCGATGACGCTGCGTCCCGGGCTCAAGAGTGTAGTTTTCCTGTTGGTCGGATTATGGATCTTTGGCATGGGTCACGCCTCGCTCATTGTGTCGGGTCTGGGTGTCAGCCCGTGGACAACCCTGGCGCAAGGTGTTTCTGCCCAGACCGGGTGGTCTATCGGAGCCTGCGTATTGGTTGTGGGTGTTCTAGTTCTGATGATCTGGATTCCGTTACGGGAGCGACCCGGGATGGGCACGATTGCGAACATCATCGTGGTCGCAATTGCGATCGACGTCACGATACCGATGCTTCCACAGCCAACCGGCTTCGCTATGGCGATGGCGCAGAGTTTGCTGGGTATTTTTCTACTGGCTGGCGGCAGTGCTTTGTACCTTACAGCTAACCTTGGTCCAGGTCCTCGTGATGGGCTGATGACTGGGATCCAGAAGCGTACAAATTATCCGATTGGCTGGGTTCGAACCGGGCTTGAGATCACGGTGCTGATTGTTGGCTGGCGACTCGGTGGCGTGGTTGGCATCGGTACCCTGATGATGGCCTTTGGCGTTGGACCTCTGGTTGCCGTTTGCCTGTCAGTGGTTGACCGCTTTGGTGGTGTTGCCGATGGGAGATCGAACACTGGATGATGCAATCAAGACTGTAGGTCTAAACAAGATGGGAGCACCCACCGCACTCGCTTATTCCGGAAAATTCCTTTAGCGCTCTGAAACGCGCTTGTCTGAGATGCGTTTGATCTGATCCTTCAGATCCGGAATTTGAGTCGTCAGGCGTTCAAAGTCGACGGTCTCCAGGACCAGGAGGCGGCAGTTGGTGAGCGACAATATCGTCGCAGTGCGGGGAACGTTTTCAACCAAGGCAATCTCCCCGAAAAAGTCACCCTGCTTGAGCCGCACTGGATTAGGGGTTATGTCGACCTCAACTTCCCCCTCCATAATAAAGTACATGGAGTCAGCGATATCTCCACGCCGCACGATTACCTGGTTGGCAGATACACTGCGGGGCTTGAGCAGTTGAGCGACTGACGCGATCGCATTAGCGTCCAGCCGTGCGAACAGCGGTACCCGCGCTACGCTTTGCCAATTAACGACAAAGTCACGCTTTCTCAGTTCTTCAGCGAAACCTGAAGCCAGAATGCCTGCAGGTACGGCAAACATCGCGATGCCGAACACCATCGCGATTCCACCGACTATTCGGCCAATCGAGGTAATCGGCGCCATATCTCCAGAACCGACTGTTGCCATCGTGCTGATCGCCCACCAGAGACTGTGCGGGATGGAAGCGAAGTACGCGGGTTGTGTCTCGTATTCGACCATGTATATCACGGTTGCAGAACACACCAACAAAATACCCAGGACCACCAGTGCCGCATAAATCGAGCGTGCTTGGCGGGCAACCACCGCAGTCACCAAGGACAGTCCGGGTACGTAGCGGGAGAGTTTGAACAGGCTGAGCGCAGCAGTAAGTTCGAACCAATGAGGTGAAATTGGATATAACAGATTAGCCCAGGCAGGCAGCACCACCAGTAAATCCACAAGGCCAAGTGACGAGCGAAGATAGGCTAATCTGGAACCGGAAACCTCGTCTTTTCGGGCTGCGTCTGGGATAGCGTTTTCGAATGCGTGAGTCGCACCTTCAGGTGCAACCCAGAAGCGGGCAACAAGTTCAATGGTAAGAACGGCCATCGCTGCCATACGAACGGTGTTCATGATCGCATCGGCGACCAGATCGAATCTGGGAAGCGTCTTGATCATCGCGATGGCGACAACCGCAGCAACAGACAACAAGATGAGTGCTTTGACTACGTTATGGGTAAGTGGACGACTATCGCTATACAGAATCTGATAGATCTGAGTACGCATCTTAGCCAGCACCGTGCATTAATTATTGTTAGCTGGGAGTGTGTGTTGTTGCTGGCTGAATGGTTGCAGCAGGTTTAATCAAACAGCAATAGGTTCCAGTGTCTGGAGAAGTGCGTCCTGCTGTTCTTGGTTTTTGTAGCCCTGGGAATTTACAAATCCTTCCACAGACATGTCCATGGTGGTAACCGCCTGTTTCAGGGTAGCCGACGCTGTTTCCGTTTGTTCAGCTTTGGCCAGCGCAGCGGCGAGGTAAAACAGGCTGTTTCGGGTCGGTACTTTGACTTTACGTAGACTTTCAATCGCGCTTGTGTAGTTTTCCAGCCAGTAGTAGCCCATGCCTTCGTCTTCGAACAGCACATCCGGACAGAATGGGTCCACCCGCATTGCCCGGTGTATCTCGTCCAGCGCCTGCTGTGGTTCTCCGAGATAGATCAGCAACGAGGCATAGCGAGCCCGGATGTAAGCATCACTGGGACAGAGTTCGACGGCGCGTTCGTGGTGATACGTCGCAAGGTCGAAATCTCCTGTGACTAGTTTGATAGCGCCCATGATCCGATGTGCTTCCGGGTCATTGGAGTCGATCTCGAGCGCCCGGGTCACGCTGGCCGTACAGTCGTCAAACCAGCTGTCGTCAAAATCATCCGGATACCAACCAGCTGTGTTGGCCATCGAACAGGCCCGCCAGGCATGAGCACGGGCGTAGTTTGGATCAATCTCGATGGCTTTGTTAAAAAGCTCATGCGCTTTACGGGCATTTTCTCCGGCGGTCATGCTGCGCCGGTGATATTCCAATCCCTGCAGGACAACATCATAGGCCGCCAGATTCTCAGGTCGGTTACTGGTGAGTTCCTGAAGTGCATCTGCTTCTACCCGCCCAACGATTGTGGATACAATCGTTTCGACCAATTCGTCCTGAATGTCGAAGATCTCATCCATGGTGGTGTCGAAGTTGTTCGACCATACTGTGTTTTCTCGATCGGCTGAGATCAGGCTCGTACTGATCCGCATTTTGGGCCCGAGTTTTCTGACACTGCCTTCGAGGATGTAGCGCACACCAAGCTCCCGGCCAATCTCTTTCGGGCTGCTAGACTTGTCCTGGTAGGCAAAACTGGCGTTGCCCGAGACCACCGTCAGCTTGCGGAACCGTGACAGGGCCGAAATCAGGTCTTCTGAAAAGCCTTCGCAAAAATAGGCCTGTTCTTCATCCTTGCTTAGGTTCTTGAATAACTTAACGGCGAGCGAGCCTGCCTCAGCACGCTCGACTTTTACCTGCGGTGCCTCGGTATGCTGGACGTAGCGCTCGGCACCCCGTTTCTGGATCACAAAGTAGGCCTGAACCGGATGCTCGATGTTTTTTAATACTAGCTCACCGGCATCTTGGTAGGAGACCTGTATCTTCCGACTGACCATGTCGAGTACCGACTTGGAAATGCAGATACCATCAGGTTTCGCTTCGGCTTCCAGGCGCGCAGCAATGTTGACGGCATCACCATAAAGGTTGTCCTGGGATACCATGACATCACCGATATTGATGCCGATGCGGAACACCATTTTCCTTTCATCTGGCACATCTTCATTCATGGCCTGCATCTTGCCCTGCATCTGAACCGCACATTCGGTGGCTTTGATAGGGCTTGGAAATTCGGCGATTACGCTGTCGCCGGCACTGCCGAAAATGCTGCCGCCGTGTTCAGCGATCACACCGTCGATCACCAGCCGGCGTTGCTGCAGTAATTCAAGCGTCATTTCCTCGTTAGCAGCCATCATTTTGCTGAATCCGACCACGTCAGAGGCAAGTATCGTGCTTAGTTTTCTTTCCATTTCGATCCGACTACCGATAGGTGTCTCACAGCCAGTGTTTTATGTCGCACAGTTTGTACATCCAGTCAACCTGCCGGTAGACAGCATCAGTGTCAGGGCTTGGTTGTCGGTGGGCGAGACATCGGATCACCTGACCAATAGTGCGGCAGGATCTCTTCTATTTGTCTGTGTCTTGGGTAGAGTCACGCCCTGCCCAGTAGACAAGGCCAAGGCCGACCACGCCCAGTAGGACGAAACCTGTGATGAGCGGAAGCTGGGTGCCGTCATAGGCACGGCCGAGGGGAATTCCAACCAGAATCGCGACGAACGAGGAAAAGAAACCCACAACAGCCGCCCCCAGGCCGGCAATCTGCCCAAGCGGTTCCATGGCGAGTGCGTTGATGTTACCGATACAAAGACCGACGCCAAAAAAGCACAATGCCCCCCAGACCATGAATCCAATCAGGCCCGGATCAGCGACTGAAAGACAAATAACAAGATATACCAGCGAGACTACGGGACTGCAGGCCATGGCGAGCCGGACGATTTTTTTCATCCCAAAGTGCATCACGATCTTCGAGTTCAGGAGCGATGCGATGCCCAGAAAAAGAGCCAGTACGGCAAACAAGTAGGGAAACCATTTCCCAACGCCGAAAGCATCCTGAAAGATCTGCTGGATTGAACTCAAAAATCCTATAAAAGCACCGAACATGGTGCCGATTGCCAGGCTGTATCCCAATGCGGCGCGACTGCGGTAGACGGTGACAAAGCCGCTAACTAGCGTTGCGAGCCGCATCGGTCGGCGATGTTTGTCGGCCAGTGTTTCGGGCTGGCGCAACAGCAACCAGAACAGACCCAGCACACCAAAACCAATGAAGCTGCCAAAAATATAGCGCCAGCCCACAAGCAGCATGATGGCCTGACCCAGTGCCGGTGCGAGGGTAGGTACCAGAATAAAAATACTCATCGAGATCGACATGATCCGTGCCATTGACCGGCCGGAGTAAAGATCACGCACCATAGACATACTCACAGTTCGTGGGCCAGATGCGCCAACACCCTGTAGTACGCGGCCTAGCAGCAATACAGAGAAGCTCTCAGCGATCACCGACACGAAGCAGCCGATGAGAAACAGCGATAGCCCTGCAACAATGACCGGTTTACGGCCAAAGGCATCCGACAGCGGTCCGAACAACAACTGGCCAAAGGCGTTGCCGAGCAGAAAGAGGCCAATCACGAGCTGGGTATCGTTCGGGTCGCTGACGGCAAGGTCAGCCCCGATCCGGGGTAGGGCCGGCAGCATCGCGTCAATGGAAAGCGCCACCAGACTGGTCAGCAGCGCGATGAGCGACGCAAACTCTGCGACGCTCATGCGGTCACGCGAAGGACTCATTGTATTTAACGCACTGCGAGCCAGTCAGCGACCGGCCACAGATGCAATGATGAAGTGAGGGGTATGTTAAGCGGTGCCAGCTTTACGTACAGGCGATTTCAATATCTCGTCTATCTGGGTACCGTGCCAGCCTTGCTCACGTTTTTCCCAGTAACGCGTTTGTAATTGACGCGTGACAGGTCCTGCTTCGCCGTTGGCCACGGGTTGGTTACTGATGCGGGTCACCGGCATGATGCCGCCTGCAGTCGTGCTGGCAAACACCTCGTCCGCGTCGCGAAGTTCGTCCGGATGGATCTTACGCAGTTCAAACCCAATGCCTTCGAGTGTACACAGTTCTGAGACCACACCTCGTGTTACACCTTCCAGAACGTTGTGATCGGGACTGGCCACTTTGCCGTTCTTGACCAGCAGAATGTTATAGCCCGAGCCCTCAGTCAGGTAGCCGTCGGGCCCGCACAGGATTGAATCATCACAACCTTCATCAAGCGCCTGGAAGCGGGCCTGTACAAGGTCCGCGCGGTTGTAGTTCTTGATCCGCTGATCCACGGCTTTCGAAGAGACCCGCTCGAAGGAACTGAGATACAGGTTTGCTCCGTTGCGGCACTTATCCTCACCCCATATCCACACATACGGGATGGCATACGCAACAAACTTGCTGTCAGACAACCTGGGATCTACGGTGCGGCTTGAAAGCACACCACGAGACATTTGCAGTTTGACGTAAGCGTTCGAGTGGCCGGAACGCTGGACACATTCGGCACAGATCTCTCGGATCTCGTCGCGGTTGTAGGGGCTTTTCAGCTGAAACCGGTCGACCGACTTTTGAAACCGGTCGAGATGTTCCTCAAGCATGAAGAACCAGTTGTTCCAGGTGGAGGTCACGTCATAGGCGGTGTCACCCCAGACAAATCCCACATCAAAGATAGACATTTTTGCATCGGCCGGTGATACAAAGTCATTGTCAATAAAAACGGTTCCGTCAGACATTGTGCCCCCCAAGTTTGAAATTCGCTGTTGATCTGCAGTCTCTGTTCGACATCATAACAGAGCCCACCAGTTATGCCCCTCCACGAGGTCTGGCCGCAGTATCGCCAGTTCATTGCGAATTCGGTCCCGTGCACCGCGGGCGCCAACTGCCACCAGCAGCATGTCGAGGTCGAGGTCCGGAAGCGCAGCGGGGGGTAAAACAGGAACATCAGAACGAACGGTCGACTTTGTAATATCGATTACCGCAATGACCCGATGACCGCCGGTTTTCAACCAGCGCAACCACGGCCGCCCACCCCGCACACCGGCCCAGAGAACAACGCAACGCGGTCTTAAGAGCGCTGTCTTCTGAAGAAATTCGCGTCGACAGCTGTCGAATGCAGTTCGACTGTAGCGTGAATCGGTACGCGTTAGCCGGTCAGCATGATCCCGAATCGAGACGACCTCATGTGCCACATTAGCAATGCGGAAGCCATCTGCCACCAGTCGAAGCCACAAGTCATAGTCTTCGGGCATCTCGCCGCTGCGATAACCACCGGTATGCTCGATGTGGGTGGCTTTGAATGTGACGGCAGGGTGCAGTAGTGGGCTTTCAACCAGGAGCTCGCGGTGTGGATCGTCGAGGTGATTGATCCAGTCAACATAGAGTTGCATGCCTTTGGGTACCGGCCCACGGTCTGTAAAAAGTGTGGCCCGGCCGCCGACCGCAGCGAGGCTTGAGTCAGTATCAAGTGCCGCGATCTGATGCTCCAGTCGACCGGGCAGTGCGATGTCGTCGGCATCCAGACGGGCGATATATTGGCCGCGGCACTCTCGCCGCCCGTGCTCAAGCGCCGCAACCAGACCCTGTTTTCTCTGGTGCAGTATCCTCAGTTTTGGATGAGGCGTGAGTGCCTCAACTGCACCATCAACGCTACCGTCGTTGACCAGTACGACCTCATCCTCGCTGCCGCACTCAGCTAGCGCAGATGTCACGGCCTGGGCAAGCCAGCTGCCGCCATCACGTACGGGGATCAGCCATGAACAGCGCATCGAGCCCTCCCCGCCTGGATACGGTTTAAATCGTTCTCAATAGTTTTGATATCCCAATAACCCGTCGGCATCATCAAGGCCGTCGACCAATGTGCGCCCGACCAGGTTCGACAGCGTTTCAGTGGTACCGCCGCCGAGCGAACCATAACGTGCACAGCAGTATTGACGGGCCACCAGGAACTCCTCGACAAAACCATAGCCACCATGAATCTGTACGGCCTCGCTGGTGACTCGAAGGGACATCTGGTTGCAGGTCATTTTGGCCAGAGCTGCAAGTACCGGGTCTGGAAACGGGTCAGCACTGGCGCAGGCACGGTAAAGCAGACTCCGCGATGCTTCAATATCCCGATACATCTCTGAAACCTTCCAGCGCATGCCCTGAAAATCGCCGATACGTTGTTCATAGGCTTCACGATTACGCATATACCGAATCGACTCTTCCAGTGCACCCTCTGCTAGACCCAGTGAAATACTCGCGTTCATACAACGTTGAATATTAAACGCCGAAATCAGGTCTTTAAAACCACCGGCGTCGATCAGCAGATGATCGGCAGGCACCCGGCATTGGTCAAAAACCACTTCCGACAAGTATTCTCCGCCGATCGTGTGGTAGGCACTGTTGATGGACATACCTGGCGTATCTCGTTGAACGTAGACACCGCCGATGCCGTCGATTCCCGGTGTATCACCAATGCGGGCGAATACGACGAACCCTTCGGCAACGTCGGCCCGGCTAATCAGTGTTTTGCTACCTGAAAGAATCAGTTCGTCCTGTTGGCGACTGACTTTGCTCCGCATCCGGCCCAAATCGGTGCCCGCATCGGGTTCAGTCATGCAGATCGAGAGTACGGCTGATCCTGCAGCGACCCGGGGGAGTATGTCCTGCTTGATATTCTCTGGTGCAAAGTGCGCGATCATGCGGGTTTGGGTTCCCACTTCACCCAGCGTCGCCATGGCAGTGACGTAGCAGACTTTGGCGATTTCTTCGAGAACCAGTGCAGCATCGAGTACCGATAATTCAAGTCCACCGTAGGCTTTTGGCACAGACATGCTGAGCACACCGATCTCGGCCAGGTCGTGCATGTTTTCCCAGGGAAATGTACCGTCCTGCCATTGCTGCCATCGATCTTTGAACCGTTGCTGTGCCAGTCGTCGCACGGACATCACCATGTCACGCTGGGTGTCGGTCAATCTGAATGTGAGGGTGTCTTCATCCATCCTATCGTTCCAGTTGAGAAGCGTATGTACACAAAAATTAGGTGGTCATTGCCTCGATCAGGCTTTCGATATTGTGATGCACTGCCGCTCCGGCCCCCGCCAATGCGGCAGCTTTCGCAGGAAAGCTGCCATGATGGCCATGAACCAGGGCGCCGGCGTGCCCGAGTGTTTTGCCAGACGGTGCAGTAGCACCAGCGATCAGGCAATGGCAAGGTTTATCAAAGGCACGGTCGTTTAGCGCCGCAGCCAGTTCCTCCTCTTCAGCACCACCGATTTCGCCGACCACAACAACCGATTCAGTATTGGGGTCAGTTGTAAAGTAGTCTAGCAGTTCTGCAAACCGTGTCCCCTTGACCGGATCACCACCGACGCCGATCCAGCTACTTTGGCCGAGGCCCTCGCGTACCAGGCGGTAGCAGACCTCATAGGCCAGGGTGCCGCTTTTGGACATGACACCCACCGACCCGCGGGCTAAAGCGATCTCCGGCATGAAGCCTAGTTTAATTATCCCGGGCACCACGATGCCAGGCGTCGAAGGACCGACCCAGATGGCCCCGAGCTCCGTGGCTTTACGAAGAATGCGGGCGCAATCATGTACCGGCACGCCCTCGGTCACAGTAACCAGCAATTTAATACCCGCCGTCAGTGCTTCGCCGGCTGCATCGGCAACCCTGCTCGCCGGCACAAACTGAATCGCCGTCACGGCACCGGTGGCGTCGACTGCGCCGGCGCAGCTAGGGTAGATATCGACCTCGTCGTTGGGCCCGGTGGATCGACCGGGCGATACACCAGCCACAATCCGTGTGCCATGTTGCTTCATCACCGTGATGTGGTGTCTCGCGGTGCGGCCGGTCGCGCCCTGAACAATTACCGGCGTATCGGTACTGAGTAGATCGTTCAGAATCACGGCAAGGTCCGACCAACCCGTGTACGGGTATCGTCCAGGGCAGGCGAAAGATCCCGGTGTAAGGAGATTTGTAGCGAGGAAGCCCGCAGTAGGGCACTCGCCTCTTCCTGGTTGGGGCCGATAAGCCGGGCGATCACCGGTAGGTGAGGCCGGGGCAGTCTGTCCATGGCCTGTATCAGTAGTCGGGCAAACACGCCGAGGTCGGTGATGCCGCCAAACACATTGATCAAAATAACCTTGGTATTTATTCCATCGCTGATCCAGGTAAGCACATCAATCAGGCGCTGTGGATCATCGCGCAGGCCCCCGGTACGGATATCACAAAAGTTGTACGGCGACAGGCCGCGATCATGGAGTTCATCACACAGCATCATGCTGAGTCCGGCGCCGGTTGTCAGCAGGCCGACAGTACCCTGGAGGTCGGTCACAACAAAATCAAACCCGTGTTTGTGTTTGAGAACAGCTTCTGGATAATCGATTGCACGGTCTACAAGAAATCGCTCGAGGTGCGGTTGTCGAGTGAACGCATTGGCATCGAGAACGACCTTGGCATCACCCAGCAGACAACTTTGATCGGGCAATATGAATAACGGATTAATCTCAACCAGCAGTGCTTCAAGCCCAAGGAACGCATCAGTGAGACGTTCAAGGATTGTAGCCAGCGTCCGGTTATCAGCGTTAAGCGCGTTGAAGAGCGGTATGCCCGCCGTGACGATGTCAGCTGGATCAGGTCTAGCTGAGGCCCGATGCAATTCATTTCCTTTAGACACTGAGGATTCGATCTCCACCCCGCCGGCTGGCGAGACCAGAATATCCGCAAGACCTGTAATTGGATTGAGTGAGAGGCTGAGATAGCACTCACGCGTGGCATTGACCTTCGATTCGATTCGGCAGCCCTGGACTGGCACACCATTGATAAGCTGTGAACAGAGTTCTTGAACGATACTTTCAAGTTGAGCTCGATCTTCACAGGGGCGGATGCCGCCCGCTTTTCCACGCCCGCCAGTCGCAGCCTGCGCTTTGACGATCCAGGGGCCGTCCGGCAGCCTGTTGTCGGTAACCTCATCCCCTGCTTTAACCCAAATGCCGGGGGGAATTGGCAGTCCGTACCGACCCAGCAGTGTCTTGGCGTCGTGTTCTAGTAGTAACATACGGTGGTCGCGAGATCAGCGATGAATTTCAGTATTATGGGTGAGATGGCCGAAATCTGTCGCCGGGACTCAAATCGGACTACTGTACTGAATTGACCAACTAGAGCGTTCTGTTAACCGGATACGGGATTGAAAGGAGTAAGCCGATGCCAAAACTAAATGGTGCGCAAGCGATAGTTGAAGGACTACTCGCACACGGTGTAGATACGGTGTTTGGTATTCCTGGTATCCAACTCGATCCTTTGTTTGATGCACTTCATGGATGCCGGGACAGGATTCGGACCGTGCATACCCGTCATGAACAGGGGGCCGCTTTCATGGCCATGGGTTATGCCCAGGCGACGGGACGACCCGGCGTGTTCACGGCTGTTCCCGGCCCGGGTATGCTTAATGCGATGGCGGCTGTGTCGACTGCTGTTGCAGCGGGCCAGCCGGTGCTGTGTATTACCGGTCAGATTCCGTCTTACCAGATCGGTGAAGAACTGGGTATCGCCCACGAATTACGCGACCAGTTGGCTGTGTCGCGTGGTGTGGTGAGCTGGTCCGAGCGGGCAGACCATCCACGCCAGGTGCCCGAACTGCTGGAGGATGCGTTCCGTGCAATGACCCAAGGCAGGCCCGGCCCCGCAATCCTTGAGATGGCACCAGATCGACTGGCATTTACTGAACAGGTCGCAGTACGCGAATCGCCTTCGGGTGAAAGCACTTCCGAACCGGACTCCGTGCTGATCAAGCGGGTGGTGAAAAAACTGTGTGCAGCGCGGCACCCCGTCATTGTGATCGGTGGTGGTGGAATAGCGGCCGGCGGGCCGCTCAAGCAGTTGGCAGAAAAACTCAGTATTCCAGTGATTTCTACGATCAGCGCCCGGGGTGTGCTGTCCGATGATCACCCGCTGTCTTTTACCTTCCTCACCGGACAGCATATCTGGGAACGCGTAGATGTTGCACTGGTGGTCGGGACACGGTTTACCGCACCGGCACTTGCCTGGGGGCGGCAGCAGGATGTCGAGATAATTCGGATCGATATCGAGGAAGCTGCGATTAGGCGCCCGGTGCTGGCCGATATCGAACTGGTTACTTCAGCGGATAAAGGGTTGCAGGCGATTGTCGATTCGACACCAGCCCGAGATCTCGATCGAGCTTCATATCTGGATTTTTGCAATCAGGCCGCACAAGCAGTCGCTGACAAGTTGTCGACCCTGAAGCCGTTACCAGCGCTTGCCGGTGTACTGCGAGCGGCATTGCCTGAAGATGGTGTCGTTGTTGCGGATGTGACTCAGTTGGGTTCGTATGTTCGTTATGCACTGCCGGCGTATCAGCCGCGCACTATCATGGGCCCCGGATTCCAGGCAACCCTGGGTTATGCGCTGCCGGCTGCGTTGGGTGTGAAACTAGCCGATCCCGCCCGCCGGGTAGTTGCTGTGTGTGGCGACGGGGGATTTATGTTCACGTTACAGGAACTTGCTACCGCAGTGCACCATAACATTGGGGTGGTGATTGTTATTCTTGACAATGCCAGTTTCGGTAACGTAAAGACTATACAGGCGGCAAGCTATGGTGCTCGGCACATCGCTGTTGACCTTACCAACCCAGATTTCGTAGCGCTGGGTGAGTCTTTCGGGATTCACTCATGTCGTGTTGAATCAGCGGAGTTGTTCGGAGTCGAACTGAGGCAGGCGCTTGCGGCTGATGCCCCCCGGTTGATTGTGGTGCCGATTGGTACAGTGCCGAGTATCTGGGATCTGATCCGGCGACCGCCTTCTCAGGGTGTGGCTGCGCACTGAACAACAGGCACCGACCAGGTCTCAGGACTCGTCGTCCATCGATCGGATCTCGCGACGAATATCCTCCTCACTCAATTGCCAGTCGTTGTCGAGTTCGGCTATCACCAGCGTCATAAATTTGCTCGAGAAGTTTCGGGCGTCGTCATCTCCCAGACAGTCTGCAATCACTGCCAGGGCCAGTTGGCGGGGTGAATCGCCTTCATATGACCACTCGAAGCCAAGATCGGTGAACTGCTCAAGGTCATAGCGTGTGTCAAGCGGTTCGCCATCCACGGTGACCATGATGCCGTCGATGGTGCGGCGGCCTTGGTAGTGCTTCATAGAGCGGGATCGATCAGGATCGCCTGCCAGGCTCGCGGAACAGCCACATTGAAATCACCATGAACACCGCGAGGCCGGCACCAACCAGACCGACGGACATCTGGCCGTGGAGTATTTCAAAATATAAAAACGCGGCGCCGACCACCAACGTAATGATGGAGACAATGATCTTAATATGGACGGGCATCGGGCGCGGTGCAGCAACTGAGCTTTACTAATACGTGATAGGCTCGGCAGCCGCGATATCCGGTCGTGGGGGCTGGCCCCGAAGATTCGCCCGAACGTGACGCTGGCTGTAGCCGTTGAAAAGATGACCCAGCAGCCCTCTATCCAGATCAGATGTACCGAACAGCCAGTCGGCGACCGGAAAGGTGAGGTTCATATTTTTTTCCATCATCAGTCGTGAGTGATGATGGGCGGTATGATGGCGGCGCAGCGTGTTGACCAGCGGCATGTGTCTGACAAATGGGTTTTCATCCACATGACAGCAAAAGTGCATGAACTCATAAATCAGGTAGATGCTCGTCGTGGTGGAAATATAAAGCCAGCCGATATTGGGGGTTAGCAGGAAGTAGAACAACACTGCGCCTGGTATTGAGATCAGGATAAACACGACCAGTGCGTAAGGCGGAAAGAAAGTTACCCGCCAGTCTTTCTGGTCGCGAAAGCGCATCTCTGAGTCTGTGAAGAACTGGTGGTGCTGAAGCGTATGGCGGTTGTAGATGGCACGCAGGGCTTTTGATTTTTGTGGCCGGTGCATGATCTTGAGGTGCAGGTACCACTCAAAGATATTACAGCCGAGCAGAAATACCGGTACAGACAGCCATTCCCACCAGCGGACACTGTGAAGGTGTTGGGCGTACAGCCATAACGCCGTGAGTCCAATGACATAAATCAGGAGTACGTGGATCGGCCCGTTGTACCAGCTGTCGACCCGCGACCGGTATTCCTGCCGATAATTACGCTGCCGTTCACTTAGCATGTGAGACGTCTCCCGTAGGGTGACCTGTTCAGGCTTGGCGGTACCCAGGGTGGTTACGATGATTAATAGCCTTTCAAATATATCAATTAGTGGGTTCCAGGAAAATACGTCTGTCGGGACTGCCCTGTAGACCGTTGATCAGTTGCTGTCGAGCGCTGTAATTCCAGTGTTTCCTGCACAGACCGACCGAACACTCAACGGGTAGACCCGCTGGGGTCTCACAGTAACGGCTAAGGCGCTTGTGTACAGATCTCCTCGCGGAATTGAGCCATGCGCTCTAGTGTTTCATTCAGTGTGTCGGAGCGAAAGTCAACAATCAACTCATGCACACCGAGTTCGCCGTACGTGCCTATGTCATCGACAACCTGTGAAGTGCTTCCCGAAAACGGACGCCGATCAGTGCCCGATACAGTGGTTGTGTTTTTATCGTAGAGAGGCGCCTTGAAGCAGATCGTAAGATCTTCATAGCGGCGGCCTTCGAGTTCGGTCAGTCTACGCAGTTCCTCGCAAGACTCAGCGAACTGTTTCGGCTGCAGCGGTACAGCTGGATTGGCACCGACGGGATGCCAGCCATCGGCGAATCGAGCCACCCGGCGCAGCGCGGGCCGGCTGTGACCACCAATCCAAATCGGTGGATGCGGCTTCTGTATCGGCTTGGGCAGAAAGTGGAGCGCATCAAAGCGGTAGAACTCACCATCAAAACTAGCGGGTTCCTGCGTCCAGAGTGTCTTAAATATCTTAAGGTATTCGTCAGACAGTGTGCCGCGACGGTCAAACTCAAAGCACCCCAGCGTCTCGAATTCTTCACGCAGCCAACCGACACCCACCCCGACGATCACCCGACCATTAGACAGCACGTCGATAGTCGCCAGCATTTTCGCAGTGACTACAGGATTGCGGTACGGGAGAATCATGACACTGGTAACGAGCCGGAGGTTTCGTGTTTTGCCGGCAATAAAGGCCATCAACGACAGCTGCTCCAGCGCCTCCCAACCCCCGGGAAAGTTTCCACCTACCGTATAGGGGTAGCTTGATTCAATTTGTACCGGAAACACCACATGGTCCGCGATTACCGTTGAGTCGAAACCCAGTCGCTCTGCTTGTTCAACTATTTTGACCAGAGAATCAGCGTCTGAAGTCGGGCCCCGGGTAGGCAAATAAAAACCGTAGCGCATAGTATTTTCCTTGATGGTCCACTTATATCGGCAAAAGCCAGAATGTGTGGCGCAAAATTACCGCAACTGCCTTGATCGGGCAACAGGCCAGAGCTCAGTTCAGTTCTTAGTCACTAGAGCCTCGATGCAATCAGGTCAATGCAGGTGATCTCATTGCGTGATCCCAGGCGCATCACAGGTCCCCAGGTTCCGGTGCCTGGAGAGACATAAAGCTGACACTGACCGCTTCGGTGTAGGCCGGTGATCAGTTTGAATTGCTGTTTTACCAGCCAGTTAAACGGAAAAATCTGTCCGTTGTGGGTATGCCCGGAAAGTGTCAGGTCAATACCGGCTTTTACGGCTGAATCCCATCCCGCGGGCCGGTGGTAGAGAAGGACTTTGAAACACTGTGGATCAAGTGTGATATTCGCGAGTTCACGGCCAACCTGATGAACATCATCGGCATCATCTATACCGATCAGTTGCAGACCGTCGGCGAGCACACTGTTGTTTCGAAGCACCCTCACGCCGGCTTCTTCGAGAAGGGGTACCACCTTGTCCAGGCCAATATAGCGCTCATGATTGCCGATCGATAGATACACCGGCAAGGCAAGTGTCTTAAGTGCTTCGATGTCTTTCGTTCCGATACGGCTTGAATCCAGAAAATCACCCGTGATCAGAACCATATCGGGATGAAGTGTGTTGATTTTCTGAACAATATGGTTCAGGAAGTTACCGCTGCGTGAGCCTATGTGTACATCGCTGATCTGGACTAACCGGTAGTCCTTGTGGAGTCGGTGACTGTGGAACCGTAATGTCTTGTGTGTGGTTGTCTGTGCGGTAATAAATGAAAAGGTCACAAGACCTGCACCCATCAACAGGATCACGGTTGCAGCTGCCTGGTCATTGAGCGGATTAATCAGTCGGACAAGATCATAGAGCAGGCAGAGTACACAAAACACAAACCCGACTCCCATCCAGTTAAAAAGCACCCACTCAAGCACACGGCTTCCACGCCGGAAAGACAGCCAGAGGATCGCAATCATCAGCATCCACAGACCTACCGTCGAGGGGAGTTTGAGAAGGTCCGGACTGCCAAACCAGTGGGTTAACCGCTGAATTGGATAGATGTACACAAGGTACGCTGACAGCATGACGAAAAGCCAGAAAAACGCCGCACGCTGCAGTGTCCTTCGGGTCATAAGTTGAATTGTGCGCTGGCCTCGAGCGCTTTTAACTGATCGGGTTGATCTGTTGTGCGGGAAGCCGTGGGTAGACTGTATCGTCGAGACGGTCGCCGTGATAAAGACCTGCGGCGTGCATTTTTTGTGTGTGGTCCGGATCCATGCCGTAGGAACGGAAGCAGACCCGGACATCATCGCCCAGCCATTGGGTGTTGAACACTTTAAGATCCCGCTCGGGTGGCAGTGCGCCGGAACCACCATGTATGATGCGGCCGTTGAATGCGACACAGTCGCCGGGACTCATCTCCCAGCTGGTTACGCCGAATCCGTTTCGGTCGGCATCAATATCAGGGAATGGTTCCCACTCGTCAGTAAAATGAACGGTGTCTACCTCCGGCTGCTGGTCCGGATTTAACTCTCCAAAATTCTGCTGACGGTAATGGTTTGGCCATAAGTGGGAACCAGGTACAAACGCCAGAGCGCTTTTTTTAGAAACCGGAACCAGCGGCATCCAGATGCTGACCGTATCAAGTCCTTTAGCCGTCCAGTACGGTTCATCCTGGTGCCAGGGTGTCGCAAATGTAACACCTGGTGTGCGCACGAATACCGCGTCAAAGAAAAAGTTGACGCTGTCGGTATTCAGAAGTGCAGTTGCAACAGATACACATGGGCTCTCGTAAACAAACTGTTGGTACTGGGGAATACGCCGCCAGTTATCGGAGTCGTAGAAAACAGTTCGGTTGTTGTCAGTACGATCCCAGATTCGTGAGCGCTCACCTGGATCTACAAGGTTGTGTTCAAGACCAGCTGTCAATAACGTGATCCAGTCGTCATCAAACAGGCCGCGCAGACACACCACACCATCCCGGGCGAACTGTTGTTTCTGATCGGTTGTGATCTGAATCGGCAGGTGTCTGTTCATAGCGGAAATCGCTTGTGCCTGTGTCTGGGCAGTGTGTGGAATACAGCGATGTTGGTGTAATTTACGGGACTGTGGGTGAATCCAGCAAGGCCAGACAATATTTTAGCTGCTGACTTCGCCTCGAGCTGGGTAGTCTTTCTCGATCACGAAAGACACCGCTTTAAGGATGTCGGAAAACGATGGGCGTGCGAAAGGCATCGTTTGGACCGATGCGAAATATAGAGTGTTATCGGGCCGCACAAGAAACAAGCCAGGTTCCGGAAAGCGGTCGGGCTCAATTACGCCGGCTGACGTTTTACCGTTGGATGATGAAATATAAAGCCCCCACTTGCGTGCGGTTTCTATGGGCAGGTTATAACCCACGGGCAGGTTTCCGAGCTGCCAGTCTTGTTTAGTCTGACTGGCTCGTGCTTCGTCGTCGCTCGATAGCACCAGCACATCAACACCGAGTTTATTGAAAGCCTCGATTTGTTGATTGAGGTCAGCCAGGTAGTGTGAGCAGATGGGGCAGTGCAGTCCACGGTAGACCACGATCAGGGTAAACTTTTGGGGTGTTTGTTCAGCCAGTGACCAGGTGCTACCGCCGACAATGGGGACAACAAGGTCGGGAACTTGCTGTCGGGGAATGAGCGATATCTGCATCAAAAAGCCTCCTATGTACTTAGAGGTTGATTATTCGGAACAAAACTTTCGGGGTCTGATCGTACAGCCCGACTCATTTGACTTGTTCAGTGGGGGACGGCGGCTCGATCCGCTGCATCGTCTTGGGTCTCCAGCGATTCAGAGTGCGGCAGGTCGTCTATGCGTGAACCTCGGGAAAGCATATCCTCAATCACGCCGGTTTCCATGCTGATCTGCAGGGTATCGTTGAATCGATTAAAGAAACCGCACAGCGCGGTGCGCAGAGTCAGTTCGACGATCTGTTCTTCACTGAAATGTTGTTTCAGTCGAGCGAAGATGTCGTCACTCAGAGTGTTTGATCTGAGCGTAACCTCCACAGCAAAATCGCGAACCAGTCGGTCGACGTTGTCCAGCCCTTCACAGTTCGGGTCCAGGATGTTGGCAACTGTTTTCGCTGATAGCCCTTGATCGATCAGTCGTGGAGCGTGGTGGGCAACACAGTAGGTGCACTCATTGAGCTTGGACACTGCCACCAGAGCAATCTCCAAGTGGCGTTTGGGCAGCAGGGTTTCGTCGGCTAGATCCAACAGCAGACCCATGATGTGTTTCAGGGCAGGCGGGCGGTGGGCAAATACCTTAACCTGGTTCAGGAAAGGCCCGTATTCGTTCGAAAACCGTTCGTAGATGGGGCGAACGTCTTCGGGTACTTCACTGATTTCTATATCGCGAACGCGTGCCATGCGTTGTCTCCTGAGATTATGCGGTGAGAATCGGTATCCGTATGAGGGCTTGTTCAGCCTTTGGGCTGTACTGACTCAGGGGAAATACGATAAGTCACCCGGACCTCGCCCTCGGCATGGTCAAAGGGCTCTCCACGGTATTTGTCGGAGAGGTGATCGATCATGTCGTAGGCGCCTTCTTCAGTGATTTCGACGACTTTCCCTCGGATCTGGATATAGCGATAGGGATTGTCGGGATCAGATATTGCCAAGGCCACCTGCGGGGCACGTCGCATGGCGCGGTCCTTAACCCGGCCAAGCGCACTGTTGATGATGACATGGGTGCCATCGTAGTCGAACCATAGCGGTGTGCACTGGGGTGAGCCATCGGCCAAGGTCAGTGCGAGGTGGGCAAAGGATTTTTTGTCCCAGGACATCAGGTCGGCAGCACTTTCTGGAATCATCTTAAGGGTACTCCTGTCGAAAAATATGAGTGGATAGGTTGTGTGAATGCTAAAAGTGAACCCACTGGATTTGTTGGTCCAGTCATCTTACTACAGCACGAAGGCGGCAGACCGATGTACGGGGTACCTGCACAGCGCTACGCAGCGGGGTTTCTCGGGTCGTCGGTTATACCGCTGTAAAGGGGTGGCAGAAGCCCGGACTGAAACCAATTGATAAAAGAGATGCCGCTGAAAATCGGGATACCCAGTTCACGGCGAAGCTCTGACGCGTAGGGGCCCATGTTGGTGCATTCCAGGACGACTGCACCAACATCCGGATGGTCGCTTACAAGTTGTCTACCCGCATCGAGCAGGTCGAGCCGGCAGGCGTTCACATCCATCCTTGGCCGATTCTCCATAATAAAATGAAAGAACTCCCGGCCAGTTTCTGTACCGGCGATCGGTGTATCCAGGGGCGCACCGGCAGCGGCCAGATGATCAGCGGTCAGGTTTTCTCGCGACACGGTCATGACGCCCACCCGCTTACCGGAGGGCAGGAGCTTTTGGACGGTGGGTACCTGCATCAAGGATGATGCTGCGACAGGTACATCGACGGCTTGTGCGAGTTCATCCTGAAACAGTGATAGAAAACCGCAGGTCGTGGTCAAACCATCAGCACCGTCGGCGACCAATTGTTTGCCCGACTCAATGAATGCGTCGAGCAGTCCGTCGGCCCGTTCTCGAACCACGCGGTGTGGTGATGCACCACGGACGACGCGATACATCACTGGAAACGGCCAGGTGGCGGCATTGCCGAAGTCTCCGGGTATGCGTGGGAAAACAGTGTCCAGCATAAGAATGCCGACGCTCGCGCCGTAGACAGTTTTCCCGCCTTGTGCGAACCGGTTTTGGGTGTTGGTGCTATCGGACATGCTCAAGACTCCCTGTTAAGCATAGCCTACATCGTTTACCGGGTCACCGGTGCGGTTATCCAGTGATCTTGGGGTGTCCGATTGTGTTGTCTTGATTTGGCGCTACTGCTATCCTAGTTGCTGCTATCCGTTGGGGTGCCATAAGGCTGAGAAGCGAATGCTGACCCATCGAACCTGAACCGGATAATGCCGGCGAAGGAAACGGACACCCGCCTGCAGTATCAAGCGCGGTCTCAGATTTCCGGAGCCGGAAGGAGAGGTCTGAATTGCGCACACTATTAAAGAAAATCCTTCTATTTGTTCTACTGTTAATCACCCCGTCGCTGGTCGCTGCCGATCGGCTTTCACTCATACTCGACTGGTTTGTGAACCCGGATCACGGGCCCATCATTATTGCTCAGGAGAATGGGTATTTCACTGAACAAGGGCTGGAAGTAGAAATAATTGCCCCGGCTGATGCTGCCGACCCGCCGAAACTGGTGGCGGCTGGCAAAATGGACCTGGCGATATCCTACCAACCCCAGTTGCATCTTCTGGTTCATGCGGGTTTGCCGCTGGTGCGGGTAGGTACCCTGGTGGCAACGCCGCTGAATTGTCTGCTGGTGCTGGATGACGGACCCATCAATACCGTTGCTGATCTTAAGGGACGCAAGATCGGTTATTCGGTGGCTGGTGTTGAAGAGGCTCTTTTGATTGCGATCCTGGGGCGTTATGACTTGTCACTGGCTGATGTCGAACTGGTCAACGTCAACTGGTCACTGTCGCCTTCTCTGATGTCTGGCCAGGTGGATGCTGTGATCGGGGCCTATCGTAATTTCGAACTCAATCAGATGGAGATCGAAGGCGTTGGCGGGCGATGTTTCTATCTCGAGGAGGAAGGTCTTCCGCCCTACGACGAATTGATCTATATCGCAAACCGGACAGAGCACAACCAGGATGCGATCAGGGGGTTTCTCAATGCTACAGAAAAAGCCACCCAATACATTGTGAATCACCCACAAAAAAGTTGGGAGATCTTCTCTTCTACAGCCAAAGAACTCCAGGATGAACTGAACCGTAAGGCGTGGACGGACACATTGCCCCGTTTTGCATTGCGTCCCGCCGCTTTGGATGCCGGACGCTACCGGAACATGGAAGCCTTTCTCAAATCCGCAGGCCTGATCAGTGAGATCAAGCCGGTTGAGGCTTTGGCCATTGATGTCACCCGTGAGTAGGTCGCCGGGCACCATTAATGTGAGGCTTACGGTGGCTTGACTGAAATGAAATCCGCACCTCAGTTGCGGATCCGTGGCGAATTCAGCCACGGGGATGCCATTCTTTTCGAAGGACTCGACCTTGTGCTCGAGGCCGGCCACTGGACCTGCCTGCTGGGTCCTTCCGGGGTCGGCAAGTCAACCATACTGAGACTGGTGGCTGGACTGGATACCGGCGGGGACTTCAAGGGCAGCATCGAAAGTACCGACCGCCGATCTTTGCGTGAGCAGGTCGCCTACATGTCCCAGGCGGATCTTCTTTTGCCATGGTTGGATGTTCGTGCAAATGTCATGCTGGGAGCTTCATTACGCGGAGAAGTTCGGATGCTCGAGCGGGCCGATCAGCTTATCAGTGAGGTCGGGTTGGGTAGGCACGCGGAGAAGCGACCCCATGAGCTTTCGGGAGGAATGCGACAACGCGCCGCCCTGGCGCGTACGCTTATGGAAGACAAGCCGTTGTTGTTACTGGATGAACCATTTTCGGCACTGGATGCGCGGACCCGCAGCGAGATGCAGGAGCTCGCTTTCGAGGTGCTGGCGGATTGTACAGTGATGCTCGTGACCCACGATCCGGGTGAGGCTGCCCGCATCGCGCACAGGGTATATCTGTTGACTGAAAACGGCCTCTATCAGCCGGACGTCGTAGCCCAGCCACCCATTCGCGCTTTTGATGATCCGGAAACACTCAATATTCAGTCCCGTTTGTTTGGTGCGCTTCGGTCATGACGAAAAGACTGCGCGATTTCCTGGTTGTTGCCGCAGTCGCTCTGAGCGCGTGGGAGTTGTTGGTGCGTGTGACCGGCGTGCCACCTTATATCCTGCCGGGTCCGTTGCGGGTCGCCAGTGCCGCGATCGAATATGCCGAGCTGATCGGTGAGCATACGTTGGTTACCCTGGCAGAAGTGCTTGTCGGGTTGTTGCTCGGGACTGTTCTCGGCGTCTGTACTTCGCTTTTCCTGGTGGTGTCGGGCTATGCCCGTCGTCTGTTGCTGCCACTGATGCTCTTCAGCCAGACCGTGCCTATATTTGCCCTGGCACCGCTGCTCACACTTTGGCTGGGTTACGGGGTGGGCTCAAAAATCGTCATGACATTGCTGATCATCTACTTTCCCGTTGCGTCGACGTTCTACGACGGACTGCGCAACACCCCCCGGGGATATCTTGATCTTGCGTTAACCATGAATGCATCCACCAGCCGGACATTGTTCCAAATTCAGGTACCCGCGGCACTGCCTTCGCTCGCTTCGGGTCTCAGGCTGGCTGCTGTTTACGCGCCAATCGGCGCTGTGATTGGCGAGTGGGTCGGTGCCTCCCGTGGGTTGGGTTACCTGATGCTACTCGCCAACGGACGCGTAAAAATAGACCTGATGTTTGCAGCATTGTTTGCTCTGGCGGCTCTGACGATTACTTTACACACGCTGGTTAATCATGCCGGCCGTCGGCTGACTCGCTGGTCGCTTGGCAGCTGAGAATCGGTGATAGTAAACACGCGCTCATAACATCGCTACACTAGGTGGTCAATGTATTGAGGGGGTGTTGTAACCTGTTTAACTTGGCATAGGTGGTTCAGCCCAAACTATTGATGGATCAAAATCTTCAGACAATCCTGGTGCATGAGATTCTGCAGCATATTGATGCAGGGACCACGCAACTCGCGGATGAAATCTATGCCAATCCCGTGAGTAACTATACATCCACCGACCGATTATCGAAGGAGCTCGAAGTGCTCTTTCGACAGCGACCGTTATTGGTCGGGTTGTCAAGCCAGTTGCCCGAACCGGGAGACTTTCTGACTTGTGACCATACCGGTATCCCCCAGTTGATTGTCCGTGGGGAGGATAGGACGGTTAGAGCATTTATGAATGTTTGCAGGCATCGGGGTGCCCGGGTCGCGGAGGGTCACGGCAATACCAGAAAACGATTCCGCTGCCCGTATCACGGTTGGAACTACGATACCAGCGGCAAGCTTGTGGGTATTCCCGACAAGCAAAGTTTTCCCGGTATAGACAGGCCCGCTTGCAGTCTGATTCCTTTGCCCGTAACAGAATCAGACGGCATGATATGGGCATCTGCGACACCGGCTCTAACCAGTGAAGCATCGACCAAAATCGATATAGATAGTCAACTGGAGGGACTAGGAACTGAATTACGCAGCTACGATGTAGCGAGCTATCATCACTATGCCTCGCGCGCGCTTCATCTCAAGATGAACTGGAAACTCGTTGTCGATACTTTCCTTGAGCCTTATCACTTTGGCGTGCTGCACAAGAATTCCATCTCGCCGATATTCTTCAGTAACCTGTGTTTGTTTCATTCCTTCGGGCCTCATTTGCGGGTTACTTATCCGCGGCGAAGCATCGAATCGTTGCGTGATCGGCCTGAGGCCCAATGGGACCTTGTGGCACATACCGCGCTGATTTATGTGCTCTTCCCGAATACTGTTTTTGTGGTTCAGGCCGACCACCTGGAAATCTGGCGGATCTATCCCATGAACAATGCGGTTGATCGGTCCGTGATTGTTTTGGATTTTTTGGTACCGGAGCCCGCTGTCAGTGAGAGTGCCCGAGCGCATTGGGAGCGTAATCTTGAACTTGTGATCCGTACGGTGTCGGATGAGGATTTTCCAACCGGTGAAGGCATACAGTTTGGCTTCGACTCCGGCGCACAGGCACACTTGACCTATGGGCGAAACGAACCGGCACTGGCCTATTTTGAACAGACCGTAAGCAAAATGGTCGAATGATTACAGAGACCATGAACGCTGTGGTCCTGACGGGAGATGGTGGGCTGGACAAGCTGGAGATTCTTTCCGACTATCCAACTCCCAAGCTCACATGGGTTGAAAAACGGTCTTAGTGACAGGCCTTACCGAAGGCCTTGAGTCTCCAGTAGTTGTACGGGACCGCGGCCATAAAGCCTGCTGCGAACATGATCGGCAATATCCACCAGGTTAGCGTCGCGCCGCCTGTGATTGCAACGTCGACCAGATTCATGGCGATCTCCATGGACAGCATTGAGATGAGAGACATTCCAATAGCTGTCTTAAATGCAGCAGCGATGATCATTTGTCGGGACAGGATGATGGTTTCGAGTGCAATTGAAGTCAGTATGCCATTGACGATCGCCATCAACATGATGGCTAGGGTAGACCAGCTGATGCCAGTCAGCTGAAAGAAAAGAATGGTGCCCCAGTCGCCGATCGAACAACCGGTAAGACACCAGAGTGTATTTTTGGAGGCACTCTGCCAGGTGTGTTGGCAGAACCAGGTAAAAGAAGCAGGCTGAGCCGTTGTCGCCATGCGCTGAGTATATGCCGAATGGGCTTAACCAGGTTTACGGGGTCAGTGTGAATCCAAGGTAATTCTGTGTGGCAACCTCGCTACATTTTTCGACGTAAAGCGGAAATCCGCCGACGTAGGGCATGAACACCCGTGGTTTGCCTTCAATGTTGCCACCCACGTACCAGGAACTGCAGGAATTTCGCATGTGGTCGTCAGCCATGGCGTCATTGTGTGCTACCCAGTCATCCTCGGCTGACTGGGTAGCCTCAATGGCTGCAATATTGTGGGTTCTGAGGTATTCCAGACATGCGACGACCCAGTCCACGTGCTGCTCGATCGACTGCATCATGTTGGTGAGTACGGACGGGCTGCCGGGGCCTGTAATCATAAAAAAGTTAGGAAATCCGGAGATTCCCAGCCCGAGATACCCCTTGGGTCCCTCTGCCCATTTTTCTTTAAGCGTGAGACCGTCACGACCCCGGATGTCGATTTTGAGCAGGGTGCCGGTCATGGCGTCAAATCCAGTCGCCATGATCAAGGAGTCGAGGTTGTATTCCTGGTCCAGTGCATAGACGCCTTGTTGTGTAATTCTCTGAATGGGGAACTGACTGACATCCACCAGCGTAACATTGGATCGGTTGTAGGTTTCGTAGTAGTTGGTATCAACGGCGAGTCGCTTACAGCCGATGGTGTAGGTGGGCACCAGAGTTTCGGCAACCACCGGGTCTTTGACAATCTGCCGGATTTTCTCGCGTACGAACTCGGCTGCTGTCTCATTGGCCTCAAGGCTTTTAGCGAGGTCGGTATAGGCACCCAGAAACACGACACCACCGCGTTGCCAGAATCCTTCGTACTCGAGCTGCCGTTCGAATGCATCGACTTCCAGGGCTGACTTGCGGTTAGGGATGAATGCGAGTGCATTAAACATCTTGCGGGCACGCTTGCGAAGACCGGCGTAATCGGCCTTTATCTCCTCGATGGTAAGGTCTGCGTCATAGCCGTAGGCTTTTCTTCCCGATTCGTTTGACGCTGGATCGCTTTCAAGCATTCGATTCCACGCAGGTACCGTGTAATGAGGGGTGCGCTGAAAAACATAGAGATGTTCGGCTTGTTCAGCAATGAGGGGAATTGCCTGTATTGCCGAGGAACCCGTTCCAATTACGCCTACCCGTTGGCCCTTGAAATCTACCGTCTCATGGGGCCACTCTCCAGTGTGGTAGACCGGACCAGCAAAAGAATCCTGTCCCTCAAACTTCGGTGTGTTCGTGGTTGATAAACAACCGGTGGCCATGATACAGAAGTCTGCGGATATTATTCGACCATCACTGGTTTCAGCGAGCCACCGATGCCTGGATTCGTCGAATGCGGCCGACGTTATGGTGGTATTGAGTTCAATGTCCCGTCTTAGCTCAAAACGCTCTGCAACGTGACGTGCGTAGCTGAGTATTTCGGGTTGTGTCGCATATTTTTCGGTCCATACCCACTCCTGTTCGAGTTCCGGACAGAAACTGTAGGCGTACTGCATGCTTTCAACATCACATCGTGCACCGGGGTAGCGGTTCCAATACCAAGTTCCCCCAACGTCGGATGCCCGGTCGACAACCCTGACCCTGAAACCTGATCCACGCAGTCGGTGCAGCAAGTAGAGCCCAGAAAACCCCGCACCAACGATCAGTACGTCGTAGTCACTTGGTTCACGCTTGTTATTCGTA
>Ga0208750_1000064_pt1 | contig 26859 bp, 27 predicted proteins | sample Knorr_S15_td_O2m_FD_185602 | JGI IMG/M metagenome (GOLD analysis project Ga0208750, IMG submission 185602) | Marine microbial communities from Southern Atlantic Ocean transect - Knorr_S15_td_O2min_ad_340m_LV (SPAdes) (version 2) | ecosystem: Environmental > Aquatic > Marine > Oceanic | place...
TTCTGTTACTCCCAAAAAATGGTCACAAACCAACGAAACCTACCACTGTAATGTCGAAAATGATGATTGGGTAATTACCAAGAAAGAATTGTCAGATAAAATATCACATTCTACGGATGGATTGGTACTGAGAACTTTACCAAATGATACAGAAAAACTGATACGTAAATATGATGCATCAAATACAGCATTTTTTACTACAGAAGCAATTACTTACCTCGAGCATTTGAAAATAAAACATTTAGTTGTTGACCTTCCTACCATTGATCGTACCAATGATGGCGGCTCACTTGGTAATCATCATCTTTTTTTTGAAAGTGAACCGCCCTATAAAAAAACAATCACTGAATTTGCTTTCATTCCAAATTCGGTAGGAGAGGGGCCATATTTTATGCTAATCGAAATTCCCCCCATGCAGTTGGATGCTGCACCTTCTCGACCATTTTTATTTAAATTTGAGGAGAAATAATGAGTAAAGAAAAGCCTTATCCACCTCAATATTACCAGGATTATTTAGGTTTGGAAAAAATCTTAAATAGCCAACATTTAATTAGTGATAAATATGGCAGCCCTGCACATGATGAGATGTTATTTATTATTATCCACCAGGTATATGAATTATGGTTTAAACAGATTCTTTTCGAATTGGATTCATTACTTGAGATTTTCTGTAAGGATGAAATTCAGGAATCCGATATCGGTAAAGCTGTATCACGTCTGGAGCGTATTATTGAAATTCAAAAAATATTGATCGATCAGATCCACGTTTTAGAGACAATGACGCCTATGGATTTTTTGGATTTCAGGGATTTTCTTATTCCTGCCTCAGGATTTCAGAGTGTCCAATTTAGAATGATTGAGAATAAGCTCGGGTTAAGCATGGAGAATCGGCATTCTTACGGAGACAGTGATTACCATACATCTTTAAATGAATTGGATCAGGAAAAAGTGAAAGTATCTGAATCCTCGGATTCGCTTTTTGATTTGATGGAAAAATGGCTGGAACGAACACCATTTCTTAATTGGGGAAAAACATCCTTCTGGGATGAATATGAGCAGGCCGTTGTAGAAATGCTACGTGATGACCGTCATATTATCGAAACCAATGCAAAGCTTTCCAATACTCAAAAAGAAAACCACTTAATTGAATACGAAAAAACAGAAGCTTCATTTGGTGTGGTGTTAAGCTCAAAACAACATGACAAATTGGTGAAAGAAGGAAAATGGCGTCTTTCACATAAAGCAACTCAGGCCGCTCTGTTAATATTACTATATCGCGATCAGCCTATTTTATATAATCCTTATCAATTATTAACAAAATTAATAGATGTAGATGAATTATTTACAGCTTGGAGATATCGTCATGTACTCATGGTCTCTCGTATGATTGGACGTAAAATTGGTACCGGTGGATCTACCGGATCAGACTATTTGAATAAAACAGCCGAAAAACACCGTATTTTTAGTGATATCAGTGAATTAACAACATTTTTAATACCTAGGTCAGCTTTGCCTCAATTACCACAGGAGGTAGCAAATAACTTGGGATTCTTTTATCATGTGAAGGGGAAATAATGGACTTAAGTCTTAAGGGGAACAGAGCCATCGTCTGCGGTAGTACAGATGGAATTGGAAAGGCATCCGCACTATTAATGGCAGAAAGAGGTGCAAGCATTACCCTAGTGGCACGCAATAAAGAAAAGTTAAACGCTACTTTAACTGAATTATCTACAGAACATGGGCAAAATCATGCTACAGTTTGCGCAGATTTCAATAAACCGGATGAATTAAAGCAGCAGATTCAGGCACATTTAAAAGAAAGTGGTCATATATACGGTATATTGGTGAATAATTCTGGTGGTCCCCATGGCGGTCCGCTGATTGAAGCTAAAGAAGATGAATTTCGTATTGCATTTGAGCGTTTGCTTATTTGTAATCAAATTATGGCACAGGCGACCGTTTCAGGAATGAAAAAATTGGGTTCAGGGCGAATCATTAATATTATCTCTACATCGGTTAGGCAGGTAATCCCTGGCTTAGGCGTTTCCAATACAATTAGAGGTGCAGTAGCACAATGGGCCAAAACTCTTGCACTTGAGTTAGGCGAATTTGGGATTACAGTCAATAATATTTTACCTGGATACACTGCAACTGCAAGACTTCAAGAACTGGCCGAAAGTAAAGCTGAATCCATGGGGAAAACGGTAGAAGATATCAGTAAAATATGGGCTGACAATACATCCTTAAAGCGATTGGGAAAACCTGAAGAAATTGCCAATGCAGTTGCTTTTTTGGCATCAGACTCAGCGGGTTATATTAGTGGACATAATCTATCCATTGATGGAGGACGGTTCGGAGCCTAATGGAGAAATTGGCCAATTTTATCAATGGCAGTTTCTGTCAGCCAAAATCCAAACAATATCTCGATGTATTTGAACCGGCTACTGGAGAAGTGTATTCCAAAGTGCCCAATTCAAGCACAGATGATATCACGACCGCATTCCAGGCTGCAAAAGATGCATTTCCTGATTGGTCTAGATTACCAATTAAAGCACGATCGCAATACTTAAATAATATCGCCGATTTATTGGAATCTCAACAAAGTGATTTTGCTCATTATGAATCGAAAGATACTGGAAAGCCGGTTTCGTTAGCGGAAACAGTTGATATACCTAGAGCAATAGCCAATTTTAGATTTTTTGCTGAATACGGTCCCACTTTTAAATTTGATTCAGAACTAAATAGCACTCTATCAGAAAACAAGATTCTTCATGCACCATTGGGAGTTGTGGGTTGCATTTCACCTTGGAATCTTCCCTTGTATCTATTCACATGGAAAATAGCACCAGCAATGATTGCTGGGAACACTGTGCTGGCAAAACCTTCGGAAATCACCCCATATACTGCATACAAACTTGGAGAGATATGCCAAGATGCCAATCTACCTAGTGGTGTTTTAAATATTATTCATGGACAGGGTGCATCCGTTGGTGACGCGCTGGTTAATCATAATGGAGTAAAGGCTATTTCTTTCACTGGGGGGACTGCCACAGGAAAAACGATTGCTCAAAGAACAGCGTCATCATTTAAAAAATTATCCTTGGAAATGGGTGGAAAAAATCCCGCTATTATTTTTTCCGACTGTGATTATAACAAAATGTTGGAGACTATTGTTCGTTCGTCATTTTCCAACCAGGGACAAATTTGTCTATCCAGTTCGCGTATTCTAATTCAATCAAAAATTTTTGATCAATTCAAGAGCGATTTTGTTCAAAAGACATCTGATTTGATTGTGGGAGATCCGGAAGATAGAAAATCAAATCTGGGTGCTATTTCGTTTAAGAAACATTTTGAAAAAATATTAAGCTATATTGAATTGGCCCAAAAAGAAGGTGGGAATATTCTTTGTGGGGGTAAAGCTGTAAATTTGAATGGTAGGTGTAAAAAAGGTTGGTTTATTGAACCAACAATTATTGAAGGATTGAACAATAACTGCAAAACCAATCAAGAAGAAATATTTGGACCAGTGGTAAGTTTAATTCCTTTTGAAGATGAAACGGATGCCATTCAAATGGCAAACGAATCGGATTATGGCCTATCAGCAACAATTTGGACTGAGGATAAAGAAAGAGCAGCTCGAGTATCAAATCAAGTTGAAGCAGGCGTGATTTGGGTGAATTGTTGGCTGATAAGGGATTTACGAACTCCATTTGGCGGCATGAAGCAATCTGGAGTTGGTCGAGAGGGGGGATCGGAAGCATTGAGATTTTTTACTGAACCAAAAAATATATGTACCAGTAATGCATAAAATTATATGAAAATTGAATCGGAAAAAGCACCAAAGCCTGTAGGAGCTTACCCTCATGCACGAAAAGTAGGAAATTTACTTTTCCTCTCTGGAGTAGGACCGAGAAAGCCAAATTCTAAAAAAATTCCAGGCGTCGTAACAGATAAAGTTGGGAAAATTATTTCTCATGACATTGAGGCCCAATGTCATTCCGTTTTTGAAAATGTTCGCATTATACTTGAAGAAGCAGGTAGTAATTGGAATAATCTCGTGGATGTCACTGTGTTTTTAACGGACATGTCCAAGGATTTTGAGACATATAATCGTATTTACGCAGAATATTTCAAAGACAATCAACCTTGTCGAACCACGGTTGAGGTGTCATCATTGCCAACGCCCATCGCAATCGAATTGAAATGTATTGCAATTATTGAATAGGAAAAAGTCATGCATGTAACACCTCCTCTTAATTTTAATAAATGGATTGATAAAAATCGTCATTTACTTAAACCACCTGTTGGCAATAGCGTGGTTTACAAGGATACCGATTTTATGATTATGGTTGTTGGTGGACCCAATTCCCGCAAAGATTATCATGTGGATCCAGTAGAAGAATTTTTTTATCAATTGGAAGGCGATATGTTGCTTCAGATCATGGAAAATGGAAAAAGGGTGGATGTGCCAATTATGGAAGGGGAAATATTTTTATTACCAAAAAACGTTCCCCATTCACCACAGCGACATGAAAATACAGTCGGACTTGTGGTAGAATATAAAAGGGAAGAAGGTGCCCTAGATACTTTCCAGTGGTATTGCGATGAATGTGATTCTCTACTACATCAAGTAACATTGGATCTGGAAGATATCGTTGCCCAACTGCCACCTTTATTTGAAAAGTATTGGGATACAATGGAATATAGAACATGCAATAAATGTGGCGCAGTGCAACAGCCCCCTAATCAGTAATTTAAATTGAAAATAGATATACATACTCATATTCTGCCAAAAGAATGGCCGAATTTGAAGGAAAAATATGGTTACGGCGGTTGGATACACCTAGATCATCACAGGACTGGTTGTGCTCGCATGATGAAGGATGAACATTTTTTCCGGGAAGTAGAGTCAAATTGCTGGAATCCTGGTGTACGTATAAATGAATGTGATAATCATGGCGTAGATATACAGGTACTTTCCACTGTACCGGTTATGTTTAGTTATTGGGCAAAATCAAACGATGCACTGGACGTTTCTAAAATGTTAAATGATCATATTGCTAGTGTTGTAGGTGAGTTTCCCAGAAGATTTATTGGATTGGGAACAATCCCACTTCAGGATCCCGAAAAAGCAATAATTGAGATGCAGCGCTGCATTAAAGAACTGGGATTAGCTGGTATTCAAATTGGGTCCAATGTTAATGGAAAAAATTTGAGTGATGACTCGCTTTTCACGGTTTTTGAAGCGGCATCGGATCTTAACACTTCTATTTTCATTCATCCTTGGGATATCATGGGAAAAGAAAAGATGGGAAAATACTGGCTGCCGTGGCTAGTTGGAATGCCCGCAGAGACTAGCAGAGCAATTTGCTCCATGATATTTGGTGGTGTATTTGAACGCTTACCCAATCTTCGTATTGCCTTTGCACATGGAGGCGGTTCTTTCCCATCTACAATTGGGAGAATACAGCAGGGCTATGATGCGCGCCCTGACCTTTGTGCAATCGATAACCAAGTTGATCCAAAAAGTTACCTGGGAGAGTTCTGGGTAGATTCATTAGTTCATGATGCGGATTCTTTAGATTTTCTTATAAAAAAAATAGGAATAGATAAAGTTGCCCTAGGAAGCGATTATCCTTTTCCCCTTGGGGAATTAAAACCAGGGACATTGATCGAAACCATGAATTATAATGACCAAAAAACAGAAAAATTATTTTTTCAAAATGCTTTGGATTGGCTGGGGTTATCCCGTAATCATTTTAAATGAATTTTGAAAATTCCAGATCTTTCGCCAAAATGATGGATCAAAATGATCCGCTTAAATCATATCGGGGAAAATTTTATTATCCGAAAAATAGAGATAATAAAAATGTAATTTATTTTTGCGGTAATTCTCTTGGTCTACAGCCTAAATCCGTGCGAAAATATGTTGAAAAAGAGCTATATGTTTGGGAAAAGGATGGCGTAATTGGACAACATGGGCGCTGGGAGCATTTTCATGAAAGACTAATAGACAACACTGCAAGACTTGTTGGAGCGGAGCCATCAGAAGTAGTCGTCATGAATGCCCTAACAGTAAACATTCACCTTTTGCTAGTATCATTTTATCAACCCAATCCAAATAGAAATAAAGTTATTATTGAAAAAGGGACGTTCCCATCAGATCAATATGCAATTGAATCCCAAATCAAATTTCACGGTTTTGACCCAAAATCCTCCTTAATTGAACTCAGTCCAAGAAAAAGTGAAAAAACACTTCGAACAGAAGATATTTTGGATGCAGTAAGTGAATTTAACGAAGAAATTTCTACCATTATTTTAGGCGGTGTTAACTATTATACAGGTCAAGCCTTTGATATGAAATCTATTACAGAGGCTGGGCATCAAGTAGGTGCTTATGTTGGTTTTGATCTGGCCCATGCGGCTGGAAACCTAAAAATGAGCCTTCATGATTGGAATGTAGATTTTGCTGCCTGGTGTTCATATAAATATCTATGCGCTGGGGCCGGTGCACCTTCTGGGATATTTATTCATAAAACACATCATGATTGGTCTGGCCCGCGGTTTGCTGGTTGGTGGGGGCATAATAAAAATACTCGTTTTGAAATGGGATCCGATTTTGATGCAATCCAAACGGCAGAAGGATGGCAGATTAGCAATGCACCTATAATGGGAATGGTGCCGTTACTGGCTGCTATGGAAATATTTGATGGAGCAGGTATGGATGCTATACGGCTTAAAAGTGAAAAACTAACCGGATTATTAGAATTTCTCATAGCAGTAAATCTACCAGAAGTATCGATTATCACGCCTGAGAATCCCTTTGAGCGCGGTTGCCAATTATCACTCCTAGCGCCTGGTGGAAAGAAAACTTTTGAAAACATTTCAAAAAAAGGTGTGGTATGTGACTGGAGAAAACCAGATGTTATACGAATTGCACCCCATCCATTATTTAACCGTTACATTGAAGTATATGAATTTGTAAAACTGTTACAAAAAAGTCTTAGTGAATAAAGAAAAATTTACTCTGATTGGTGCTGGTTTGGCAGGGCCACTCATGGCAACCTATCTGGCGAAAAAAGGCTACTTTGTTGAAATTTTTGAACAACGTTCTGATATGAGAAAAGAATCTATTTCAGCAGGACGTTCAATTAATCTGGCGTTATCAATACGAGGTATACATGCTTTAAAAGAAGTTGGATTGTACGAAAAAATTGAACCCCAGACTCTTCCCATGAAGGGACGTATGATTCATGATTTGGATGGCAAGACTCATTTGCAGCCTTATGGTCAAAAAGATGATGAAACGATCTTTTCCGTTTCTCGAGGGCAATTGAATATGGATTTGATGACTTTGGCAGAAGAAACAGGTAACGTGTCGATTCGATTTAATCACCAACTTTTATCAGCTGATTTAGATCAAAATGAACTAATATTTCAATTATCTGATTCTTCTGAAGAAATAAAGTCATCATTTAGCAAAGTAATTGGCTGTGATGGGTCAGCTTCAATCTTGCGGAGAGCGATTGTAAATAAAACAAACGCACATTATGTAAAAAAACCGTTGGGACATGGCTACAAGGAATTGACAATACCACCATCAAAACATGAAAAATTTCAGATCGAACCCAATGCGCTGCACATTTGGCCCAGAGGGAAATATATGCTTATTGCATTACCTAATACAGATTTTTCATTTACTTGTACTTTATTTTTTCCAATGACTGGGGAAAACAGTTTTGAAACTGTTATAACAGAAAAAGATATTTTAAATCTGTTCCAATCGCAATTTCCAGATGCAGTAAAATTGATGCCAACTATCGTGGAAGATTTTCAAAGCAACCCAACAGGTGACCTTGCGTCGGTTTATTGTGAACCATGGCATTTTGAAAACAAGGCATTGCTGATTGGTGATGCAGCGCATGCAGTGGTTCCTTTTTTCGGGCAGGGTATGAACGCATCTTTCCAGGACTGTTCTGTATTAAATCAGTTAATTGGCCAACATGCAGATGATTGGACAGCCATTTTTAATGATTTTTCAACCACCCAAGTAGAAAATGGCCATGCTATAGCAGACATGGCCATTGAGAATTACTTGGAAATGCGTGACCATGTCAATAATCCAGACTACAAAAAAAGAAGAAATATAGAACTAAAACTGGAAAGAATGTTTCCAGATCGATTTATACCGAGATATTCCATGGTTTCATTTCATCAAATGCCATATTCTGAAGTGTATGCAAAAGGAAACCTGCAATATAAATTAATTGACGAAGTGTTAAAAACAGATCCTGCGGGCATATTTATTGATAAAACATTGGTAGAAAAAATGTTGCCCTAAAATCTGTACGCCCGGGAGGATTCGAACCCCCGGCCTTTGGAACCGGAATCCAACGCTCTATCCAACTGAGCTACGGGCGCAATTGACGCTCGAAATTATAACTTTTTTATAATTCCAATCATAACTCTATTGGATTCTTTTGCTGAGGCTCCTTCACCAACGTAAATTTAATATATGAATCCAGTTATATTCTTTACCACGGTGGAAAACAATAAAAAGGCCCAATCCATTGGAAATCACCTAGTGAAAAATCGTCTTGCTGCCTGTGTAAATATTATTTCAAATATAGAATCAATATATCATTGGAAAGATCAATTGCAGCAAGATACTGAATTCTTGCTGATGATAAAATCTGATGCATCAAAGAAAGAAAATATTCAAAAAATATTCGATAATTATCACCCTTATGATTTGCCAGAATTGATCATGGTAACTATTGATGACGGTAGTATTGAATATTTAGAATGGATGAAACAGAATTTGAGTAAGGAAATGGATGAATAACTTGTTCCAGGGCCGACGGTTAAAGTATCTACTTTATTTTGGTGCTTTAGTTACAATTGGTTCAGCGGGGTTTTATATCATTGGAGGAGAAGGGTGGACCGTCATTGATAGTATTTATATGACAATTATTACCCTGTCTACTGTTGGATTCGCCGAGGTTCATACCCTGAGTGAAATGGGAAAATTATGGACAATTTTAGTGATTGTATTTGGCGTAAGTGGATTCGCAGTTATTGTTTATGAACTTGGCGCTGAATTAATACAATTCAATACTTATCGGAGTCGTACAATGCGAAAAAAAATATCAAAATTAAATGAACACTATATTGTATGCGGATTTGGACGCATGGGCGCCGTAATTGCAGCAGAATTCCATAAAAAACAGGTTCCATTTGTGATTATAGAAATGAATGAAACAAAGATCAATATAATCCAAGAAAGTGGTTATATCCATATCCATGGAGATGCAACCTTAGATGACATTTTAATTGATGCTGGCATTAAAGAATGCAAAGGTATTGTTGTGGTATTGGATAATGATCAGGATAATCTTTTTGTAACTATGTCTGCACGGAATTTGAATCAGGATGCATATATTATCAGTCGATGCGCAAAAAATGAAACGGGTACAAAGCTGAAACGCGCTGGTGCAAATAAAGTAGTCAATCCATACATTACGGGTGGTCACCGAATGGCTGAGTTATTGATTAGTCCATATGTGGAAGATACGGTATCCATCGAAACTCCAGGTGATATGGTAATTGATTTTTCTATAGAAGAATTTGCTGTAGAGCATTTACATGAATTAAATGGAAAATCTATTGCAGAATCGAAAATACGTGAAAACTATGGGCTACTAATTGTAGGTATTACGAATGGAACAAGCGAAGCTGTACTTAATCCTGGTTCGGACTATATTTTATCTAAAGAAGATAAACTCATGTTAATAGGGTCTCAAGATGATCTCAATGATTTTAAAGACAATATCTAAAATTGATGCATAATATATATTATGTATAATAAGGTATATACTATTTTATTTGACAACAAAATTGACTACCCTCCCAGGTATTACAATCTTCTTTATAATATCTTTCCCTTCTAGATGTTTTTTAACTCCTTCAACATTTGCTGCTTCGTTTTTTAGGGTTTTATTATCGATTTCTGATGAAACCTGAATATTGCCTCGCAATTTGCCATTTACCTGAATTGCGATAGTAATTAAATCGGATTTTGCAAGTTCAGCGTTATACACTGGCCACATTGCATAAGATAAAGATTCAAATGCTTTCATTTGTTCATTTAATTCTTCTGCCATATGCGGAACGAATGGATTTAATAATAATAGAAATGTTTTAAGGGTTTTATTATTAACTGTATCAAGTGATTGCAAGTGGTTCGAAAAAATCATCATTTGTGATATAGCGGTGTTAAAATGCATATTTTCCAGATCATCAGTTACTTTTTCTATTGTTTGGTGCAATAACCTTACTGTTTCCTCATTTGGCGGGTCATCCGTAAGCTTATCTGTTTGGTTAAATATGCGCCAGATTCTATCAGTGAATCGAGAGCAACCCTGCAATCCCTTGGTAGACCAGGGTTTTGATTTATCCAACGGCCCCATAAACATTTCATAAAGTCGCATAGAATCAGCACCATATTCACTTATCACATCATCAGGATTGATGACATTTCCACGGGATTTGCTCATTTTTTGACCATCTTCTCCTTGAATCATACCCTGGTTATACAATTTTTTATATGGTTCTCTCGTTGAGACAAGACCTAGATCATGCAATACATGGTGCCAGAACCGCGAATATAGCAAATGCAATACTGCATGCTCCACCCCGCCAACGTAGAGATCAACAGGCATCCAGTATTGTTCTACATCTTTATCCCAAGGTTTATTTTCATTATTTGGATCAAGAAATCGAAGATAATACCAGCAAGATCCTGCCCATTGAGGCATTGTGTTGGTTTCACGAGTGATGGCTTCACCTGTTTCTGGATCGGTTGTATTAACCCAATCTTTTAAGTTAGATAAAGGCGATTCTCCTGTTTTTGATGGCTCGTATTTTTCAACTTCAGGAAGTAATAAAGGCAACTCATCTTCTGAAATTGCTTTATGTTTTCCATCTTTATGAACAATTGGAAGAGGTTCACCCCAATAGCGCTGACGAGAAAACAACCAATCCCTGAGTTTATACTCTATTGCTTGCTCTCCTTTTTTCATATTTTCTAAATAACTGATTGTTTTTTTAATAGCTTCTGAGACGGAAAGACCATTAATGGTAAAAGAGCCATCCTTTGTGGAAGAATTCATCATCTTCCCTTTTTCCATTTCCGTAAATGCAGTTGTATCGATATCTGCACCTGACACCACCTGAATAATCGGTAGATTAAATTTTTTCGCAAATTCGTAATCTCTTTGATCATGTCCTGGCACAGCCATAATTGCGCCGGTGCCATAAGACATCAGTACATAATCAGAAATCCAGATAGGAATCTTCTCATTCGTCATTGGATTAATTGCATAGGATCCAAGGAATACCCCTGTTTTTTTCTTTGCCAGCTCCCCCCTGTCAAAGTCGGATTTACCGGCAGTATCAGAAACGTACTTTTCTACTTCATTTTTGACTTTTGTTACGGTCAACTTTTCTACCAGTGGGTGTTCTGGTGCCAACACCATATAAGTTGCACCAAATAAAGTATCTGGTCTCGTAGTAAATACTGTTATTTCTTGATTTATTGAAGGTAATTCAAATATGACATTTGCGCCTTCAGATCGTCCAATCCAATTCCGCTGCAATTCTTTGACATTTTCAGGCCAGTCTACATCATCCAGGCCGGCCAATAGTGATTCAGCGTAGTCAGTAATTCGAAATACCCACTGTCTCATAGGTTTGCGAACAACCGGGTATCCTCCACGTTCCGATTTACCATCAATAACTTCTTCATTTGCCAACACAGTTCCAAGTTCTGGACACCAGTTCACCGGAACCTCATCTTGATATGCTAAACCTTTTTTATAAAGTTGGAGAAAAATCCATTGTGTCCACTTGTAATAGTTCGGATCGGTAGTATTAATCTCTCGGTCCCAATCATAAGAAAAACCAAGACTCATTATCTGGGACTTAAAACGTTTAATATTGTTTTTGGTAGTAGTAGCCGGATGAGTGCCTGTTTCTACGGCATATTGCTCTGCTGGAAGCCCAAACGCGTCCCAGCCCATAGGATGCAGCACATTAAATCCACACATCCGTTTATAGCGGGCTAGTATATCTGTAGCGGTATATCCTAAGGGATGACCAACATGCAATCCATCTCCCGAAGGATAGGGAAACATATCCAGGATATAAAATTTTTCCTTATTTGGGTCAATATCAACTTTGAATGTTTTGTTATCGTCCCAGTACTGTTGCCACTTAGGCTCTATTGTTAAATGATTATATTCTTTTTTCATGGATTTATTGTCGGGGTGAGAGGATTTGAACCTCCGACCTCGTCGTCCCGAACGACGCGCGCTAACCGGGCTGCGCTACACCCCGTAATGGTCAATAAATTTAATTAGTCATTCCCTCGCAAAACAACCTAACAGAAAAAGCAAAAATGCTATAACAGATATTTAATAAGAAAAAAACCGCCAATTAGAAGAATCGTAAAGAGAATTGCTAATTTATTGAAATAGCGATCTATAAACTCCTGAATGGGGGCGCCATATTTCCATATTAATCCACTTACAAGCAGGAACCGAGCGGATCGGCTGATAGTAGACGCAATTATAAACATGGGGAAATTAATGCTGAAGGCACCAGACGTAATGGTAAACAACTTAAAAGGGATTGGGGTAAAACCAGCAGTGAATATGATCCAAAAGTTCCATATTTCATATTTATCCTGAATTTGATAGAATATATTGCGAGTGAAACCAGGAATTGCATCAAAAAAGAATAGTGCCAGCCCTGAGAATGCTCCTTCCCCACTCCACCAAAGGAATTGCCCAATAACATAGCCGAAGATGGCACCGAATATTGACCCAATTGAACAGAGAACACCGTATTGAATCGCTTTTGAACGTGCTCCTAAAGCTAATGCAATCAATAATACATCTGGAGGCACTGGGAAAAAAGACGCTTCTGAAAAAGAGAGAACTACTAGAGCAACAGCTCCATATTTAGAATCAGACCACTTTAAGATCCAATCGTATAAATCACGTATCCACTTCATAGTGATTAATCTATCGGTTCTTTCATTATTTTGAATGAAAGTGAATCATATCGAACGCCTAGAGAATCTTCAACAATAACCTTCCAATCACCTACTCTTTCCGGATATACTGTGATATAACTCCATGTCCTCCAATTAAATGATCGTCCTATTTCCAAACTGATTTTGGATCTCAGCTCCCCTTCTTGATACCATTTATGATAAATCGTTTTGGAATCATTCCAATTCCGTAGGTGCGTAAGGCAATAAATTCTTTCAATATCAAGGCTAAAAATAGAATCAGGTATTTCAATACTACGATTAACAATATTGGACCCTGTTGCGATATTTAATACCGTTATTGGTTCCTTTTCTATTGTACCAGCGGATAAGGTATCCTCAACAATAGGTAAATCAGTTTTTTCTATTTTAACCACGGAAATTTTGTTATCTAATATTTTTTTTATCGCGGGTATTTCAGGAATTTTAGCTTTGAGATCAGGTTCGTAATTTTTGGTTTCTTTTATTGTCGAATCTGAAATTTCCTGAATAGTAATTTTGTCGACTTTTTCATTCTTTACTATCTCATCATGTATGTCATTGGTTTCTGTTTTTACAATTTCTTGAACTGATTCTGATGTAAGAATTATAAATATTAAATAAAAAATGAACACAGCACACATTACAGAAGCTGTGCGATACAATTTTTGCCAAATAGCAATACCAACTAATATTAATAAAACTATTGTGATCTCAAATAAGGCTGGATCGTTGTATAAAATGTCATACATAGCAAAAGAATTTAGACCCTCTTTTTATTCTAATTAAATAAACTAAAGATATTGTATCGCAGATTAGATAGCGAGAGATTCTGCACCAAATTTCAAAGGAAATCTATGCGAAAAATCTCATTATTATCTTTATTAACCCTTCTTATTGCGGCCTGCACATTGGAGAAACCAAAAAAAACATCTGCAAGCCATCGTATGGAAGAACATAATGATTCATTGAGTTATGCCATTGGCTTAGATATGGGAATGCGAATGGAATTAGAATATAAAAATGTAAATCACAAAATGTTGAATAAGGGCATTGATGATTATTTTTCAAGAAATGAGTATGATCTCACTGATAAAGAACGTGCCAGGATTATCAATAAGTATACGAATGAAACACAACCAAAATATCGTAGGGCTCTAGAAAAAAATAACATGGTTGAAGGAAAAAAGTTTTTAGAACAAAATTTGAAAAATGAAGGTGTAATAGATCATCGAAGCGGCATCCAGTATAAAGTGATTACTCCTATGGAAGGTGAAAAACCAGGACCTAGGGATGTGGTTAAAATTCATTATATCGGAAAATTAATTGATGGAACCACTTTTGATAACTCCTATACCCGTGGTGAACCGGCAGTATTTCAATTGAATCGCATTTTCCCTGGATTTTCCCAAGGTATACAGTTGATGAGCCCAGGGTCAACATACCAAATATTTGTACCGAGTCACTTAGGATTTACTGGAGAAGAAGATGGCCCCGGAGGACCTGGAGCCGTAATGATTTTTCAAATTGATTTACTTGAGATCATGCCGTCTTCTGAAGAAAGCAATTCTTCTCCTGAAGAAAGAAAATAATAACCATATAGTTTTATAAACAAAAAAGCCTCATTAATGAGGCTTTTTTGTTTATTTATCTTTTATTCTTAATGAGCTATTTCTTTACACTCTTTTTCTTACTAACATTAGTTTTTTTAGCATCGGAATCTGGTTTTCCAAAGCTTTTATCAAAAGTTGCATCGGAAAAGAGCATGGAAACTTTATCTGTAGATTTTTTCGCTTTTTTCAAGCAGTTATTACAGCAAAAAGTTACTGAAACTCCATCAACAGCTACTACTTTATCGGCTTTATTCTTTCGAGCTGTTAAAGGGCATGAACCTTGAACATATTGACCTGTGGCTACTAATTGGTAATTAGCAGCGGTGGTAAATTTTGATGCGTCTTCTTCAAAATCTGATTTACATCCACCGCAACAAAAATACACTTTTCCATCCTTGTATTTAGCATGCTCCTCTGTATCAATCGGATCTCCAGATATAACACATTTAACGGATTCTTCTATTTTACCTTCTTCCAATCCAAAAGCAAGAGAAGAGAGTGCAAGAGTAAATAATATTATTAATTGTCTTTTCATCATAACTCCTTTATATGAAATTATCTTCTTAATCAAAAATTACACCAGATCCACCATATAATGGACTGTAATGCTCACCAACAGATACCCATTTACCGGATTTTTTAACTAATGTACCTGATGCTCTAGTTCTATAATTATTTGCAACAACTTTTCCACCACGACCAGTTATAGTACCTACAAGGTAATAATTAGTGTATGCAACATCTTGACTTTTACCAACTATAGTTACCTCTATATGATAAGGTCTAAAGTTCAGTGTATTAGGTGAATCTGCAATTTGGGATTGGATCTCTTTTGGAGATTGAAAATTCCAAAGTCCGCCTTGCGAGCTTGCTTGCCAAGATCCATTTGGATTGATAAGCGACATATCAACTTTTTTATTAGAAAAATTGACCCACAATTGTTTTATTTGATTTGTAATATCTTCTTTATCGCCAGCAATAATATTATTGTTGATAAATAAAGCAACAATAACGATTAATAATTTTTTCATTTTATTCCCTTTCCTATTTATTTTCATTTTACATCAACTTCTTCAAGTAAATATAAATTTTGTCCTTGTTTATCAAAACAAGCATTCCATCTACCAAAAATTTCTTTTGCTTTCTCTTCACCGTATTTTTGTAATAATGGTTTTGTAATGAAATAATTTGCACCATCTATAAAAGGGTCAGCCATCATTAAAAATGTCCAGGTTGAATCTTGGTTCATCTCAACAGGTTTTTGAAATCTAAATGTTTTCTTTGCTTGTTGATTTAACAAATGAAGTTCATCGACTGAATCACGATAACTATGCCATGAAGGCATTACTTCGTTCAAAAAAATATCTTCAAATTCCTGTTTTTTATCATATTTGATGAAATTGGTTGCAATAAACATCTTTTCACCAGGATTAGTCGTAACCTTATTTTGATCACATCCTGAAAAAAACAATGCAATAATTAATAATGATAGATATTGTTTCATGTTATTTTCCTTTTGAAAGTCGGGGCGACAGGATTTGAACCTGCGACCACTTGACCCCCAGCCAAGTGCGCTACCGGACTGCGCCACGCCCCGTTTATTTATTTAATTCGTCTAAAATAGATTTTAATTCTCTGCGAATATTAGTAAGAATTTCAGCATTGCTTTCATTCTCTAATAGAGATGATTCACTGGGTTCTACATTAACTGGTTCGGGGTCACTTAGTATTTTTCGGGCGCCCTCTATAGTAAATTTTTGGTTATAAAGTAAATCTTTAATACGAAGAATAATATCAATATCCTTTTGCCGGTATGTACGGTTTCCTGCCTTATTCTTGGATGGTCTTAACTCCTTGAATTCTGTTTCCCAATAACGGAGAACGTATGGTTTCAATTCAGTTATTTTGCTGACTTCGCCAATAGAATAATAAAGCTTTTTAATTGATTTAGTTTTGGAGTCCATTAAAAATATCTATTCAACTAATACTTTATATTAATCATCAAACATGCTTTAAACAAGAATTATAGAAATAATTTCAGTTACGATTTATTTGATTAGGATCGGCTTTCCTGTAGAAAATCGTCCATTCGGTTCAAAGCATCGGTAAGAACTGATTTACTCGGTAAAAAAACCATTCTGAAGTGACCCTTGCCATACTGTTTGGAAAACCCAGAACCGTGAACTGTTAAAACATGCTTTTTATGAAGTAAATCTAGCACAAATTTCTTGTCATTTTGATACCAATGTTCATCTGTTAGTTTTACGAACATGTAAAAAGCACCTTGCGGCTTTTGAACGGTTAATCCTTCTATTTGGTTAATCATTTTTACACACAGTTCATTGTTTTCTTTTAAACCAAGCAAATATGTTTCCATCCATTCATCATCGCCCTGAAGACCAGCAAGATATCCATACTGTGCTGGTGTAGACGCACAGAGACGAGATCTCAGCATGCGTTCAATTCCATCTTTGACATCATCCAATTTTCCTCTTGGGTCATGAATTGCCATATATCCTATACGCCATCCAGGAGCGTAGTATACTTTTGAGACTCCATTCAATGTAATTACTGGTGTTCCGCTCGAGATTGATGCTGTACTGTAATGATTTCCATTGAAATTTAGGCGATCATATATCTCATCAGATAAGATTGTACAGTTTGGCCATTTCTCAGTTATACTCAATATTTGCTTTAATTCATCTTCCGTAATGACATTTCCAGTTGGGTTATTCGGGTTAATTAGTACTAATAGTTTTACCCGATCATTCATTTTGGCATTTAAATCGTCAAAATCAATTGCCCATTGGTTATCCGGGTTTAATCTGTATTCAATGGTTTTACCCCCAAATAACTGCGGATATGCCATATATGGAGGATAATGAGGACCAGGCGCTAGTACTATATCGCCTTCATTTAAAAAAGACGCGAAAATAATTTGAAGTGCTTCTGTTACACCGTGACATATGTACACGTTATCTGATTGACAATGCCACCCCCCATTGACCTTTTTTTGTTCATTATTAGCGATTGCTTCCCTTAATTCAGATATACCATATGCTGGTGAATAACCATTTTTTTGATCTATGAGCGCCTGGTGATACGCTTCAATCATGTGGTTTGGAGTTGGCAACCCAGGGTAAGCCAATGGATCGCCTATATTGAGTTTAATTATTTCATGCCCCTGAGCTTCAAGGGCAGTAGCAGGAACTACGACGTCCCGTATCGCATATTCGATTTGGGAAGCACGTTTTGTAACGGGTATTTGCTTCGCTACCATTTATTTAAAAGTTATCTACGTTTAAAGGGGCGCCTACCTCCGCCATGCCGGTTACCGTGTCCTCGTTGATTTCGATTATTTTCACGGGGTGGGCGTTCCACATATCCTTCCGGTTTTTCTAAAAGCGCTTTACGGCTAAAGTCTAATCTACCTTGATCATCAACTTTAATTAATTTCACTCTGACCGAATCACCAGGTTTTACAACATCTTCTACCTTATCAACGCGATGCCATTCCATTTCAGAAATGTGAATTAAACCTTCACGCCCCGGTGCAAATTCAACAAATGCACCAAAACTCATCAGTCTAGTAATAGAACCATCAAATTCCATTCCGACCTCAGGTTCAAGGGTGATTGCCCGAACAATTTCAATAGCTTCCTCACATCGTTTTAAATCAAGACTTGCTACGGTAACTACACCATCATCATCCACATTTACATCACATTCTGTATCAGCAATAATTTTTTTAATTGTTTTTCCACCAGGACCAATTAAACCACCAATTTTTTCAGGATTGATCTGAAGCGAAAGAACTTTAGGTGCATATTTTGACATTTCCATTGCTTCTGGAACTGCATCATACATTTTATCTAATATGTGGTTGCGGCCTGCCTTTGCTTGAGCTAAAGCTTCTTCCATTAATTCAAATGATATTCCTTCAATCTTTAGATCCAGTTGAATAGCGGAAATACCATCGCGGGTTCCAGCCACTTTAAAATCCATATCACCTAAATGATCTTCAGCGCCCAGTATGTCACTCAAAATTGCATAGCGATCACCATCTTTGATTAGCCCCATAGCAATACCAGCGACATGGCCTTTGGTTGGAGCACCGGCATTCATCAATGCTAAAGAACCGCCGCACACAGAAGCCATGGATGAAGATCCATTTGATTCAGTAATTTCTGAAACAATTCGTACTGTGTATGGGAAATCTTCATATTCAGGAAGAATTTCCTTAATGGCACGTTCAGCCAAATTCCCATGGCCAATTTCTCTTCGACTTGTAAAACCAATGCGTCCAGTTTCACCTACACAATAGGGCGGAAAATTATAGTGCAGAAAGAATTTCTTCTTCGTATCCAAATCCATGCTGTCTATAATTTGCTCGTCTCTCGGTGTTCCCATGGTTAGCACAACGATTGCCTGTGTCTCTCCACGGGTAAATAGGGCGGATCCATGGGTTCTGGCCAAGATACCTGTTTCAATGGTAATTTGACGAATATCGGTTGTTTTTCGACCATCAGACCGCACTGCATCCTCAAGTATCTGTTCGCGGAAAGCTGTTTTTAACTGATCGTTAACATATCCAGAAACCAATTTTTCTGATTCAGGATGGGATTCAACAAACGCCTCTTGTGCCTCTTCCTTTAAAGCAGAAATCTGATTTTCACGATCAGCTTTGTCACCGGTCTTAATGGCGGCGTCAATTTTACCCGTAACCAACTCCGAAACAGCCTTAGCCAATGCTTCGTCAGTTTCTTCTTCGGGTACATCCCGTTTAACAATATCGAGTTCTCCAATTAATTTATTCTGCATGGCGATTAAATCTTTAATTGGTCCATGAGCAAATTTCATGGCATCGATAAATTCTTCCTCGGTAATGAGTTTTGCTTCACCTTCAACCATCACAATGGTTTGTTCGTTTCCAGACACGATAATCGCCATATCCGAATCTTCCATTTGCGATCGTGTGGGGTTGATAACAAATTCACCATCAATACGACCAACGCGTACCGTAGCTATTGGACCTTTAAAAGGAATATCTGAAATCATCAATGCGGCAGACGCACCGACGCCAGCCAACGTATCAGCCATATTCTCGCCATCACTAGATAATACCGTGATAATGACCTGTGTTTCACATTTGAAAGATTTTGGGAAAAGAGGTCGAATCGGCCGGTCAGTTAAACGACTAGTCAATATTTCATGTTCGGATGGACGTGCTTCTCTTTTAAAAAAACCACCAGGTATTTTTCCTCCTGCATAATGGCGTTCACGATATTCAACCTGTAATGGGAACCAGTCAATATCTTCTCTCATTTGTTTGGCCGCATTTACAGCCACTAGTACAGATGTCTCACCATGAGTAACGATAACTGAACCGGAAGATTGACGTGCAACATGTCCGGTTTCAATCGAGAGCGTACTCTCATTAAGTTTCATTTCTTCTTTCTTCATAATATTTCCTAAAATTTTATATTAATTGCGACGAATGGACAATTCTTGTGTCACATTCAAATATGAGTCGGGATTTGTCCGACGGAGATACTTTAAAAGTTTTTTACGTTGAGAAACCAGCATCACTAATCCACGACGTGAATGATTATCTTTTTTATACACTTTTACGTGTTCGGTTAATAATCTGATTCTGGTTGTTAATAAAGCGACTTGCACTTTTGTTGATCCGGTATCTTTCTCATCTTTACCGAATTGTTTTACAACTTCTTGTATTTGTTCATTTGTTAAAGACATTTTGTCTCCTATTTATATTTCTGCATCAATCTCATACAGAACTCTTTATCTTTATTTAACTGTTTTATTAATTCTTGTGGATTAGAGAATTTTTTTTCGTCTCTTATCCGTTCTAAAAATTCTACGGTGATTGTCTTATCGTAAAAATTATCTAATTTTTCGTCAATAAAATGAGCTTCCATCACAAAATCGGTCTCACCGAAGGTTGGGCGGACTCCTAAATTACACATTCCATAGAGATTTTTACCATTAATCCTTCCACGGATACAATAAACTCCGTTAGCGGGAATTAACTGGTTTTTTTCTTCAGGTATAAAATTTGCTGTGGGAAAACCAAGGCTTTTTCCACGGCCTGCACCATGGATAACATTAGAGTTAAATCCAAATACCCAACCTAACTCAAAGGATGCTCTTCGTACATATCCCTGCTTGATCAACTTTCGGATATGAGTACTGGAAATGTTAACACTTTCATCAGAAACAGGCTCAACAATATCAACGGAAAAACCATTATTTTCAGCAAAATTTTTAAGAAATTGAGGGGATCCCTCTCGTTCAAAACCAAAATGGTGATCGTATCCAATAATAAAATAAGATGGATGAAAATTTTTAACCACGATATCGGTTAAAAAATCAGCTGCTTTTATTGTTGAAAACTGTTCATCGAAAGGTATAACCAACACCACATCTAGGTATAATGAATTCAAAATTTCCAATTTTTTATCAATATGCATTAATAAAGGTAATTTTGTGCCAGATTCCAAAACATGGCGAGGATGCGGGTCGAATGTAATTAGAACGGATTTAGCATTTTTTAACTCAGCAACAGATTTTACCTTTTTAATTATTTCCTGATGGCCTCGATGACAGCCGTCAAATGTTCCAATGGTAACAACGCTATCAGTGATATTTGGTATATTATTTAATGTTCTGTAGATATCCATTTCGCTTCAAATTCATTTAATGGTATCGAATCTTGAACTACAAAATTACCAACTGCAATACGCTGCAATTTTGTTAAATGACCCTCTGTACCAAGCTTTTTTGCAATTTCCTGTCCTAATACACGAATATAAGTGCCTTTAGAACATGTAACAGAAAAATCAATTTGTTTATCCTGGATATCATTAAGTGTTAAATCAATAATATTTACTTCAACTGGTTCGCGATGAATCGTTTTGTTTTTTCTTGCAAGCTTATAAAGTCTCACACCATTTACCTTTTTCGCTGAATACATCGGCGGTATTTGTTTGTGTTTTCCGATGAAATGATTTAACACTGACTTAATCGAATCCTTATCCAAAATAGGAACGGGTTTCGTATTCACTACTTTACCATCTAAATCCAATGTATCGGTTTCTTCACCCAATTGTAGTACAGCTCGGTAGGATTTAATAGTTCCAGAAATTTTACCCAGTTTTTTCGTATCTGAGTTTGTACCTATAATTAAAACTCCGCCAGCAAACGGATCTAATGTACCCCCATGACCAACTTTCTTTTCTTTAGTAATACCACGAATTTTTTTTACTACATCGAAGCTTGTCCATCCAACCGGTTTATATATATTAAAAATCATCCTTTTAATCGTCACGTTTCAATTTTTGAAAGATAGTATCTATTTTCTGGGTATACTCAACTGTTTCATCATAAAAAAACTTTAACTCGGGTGTGAATTTAATACGCAGTTCTTGCCCTAAATATTTCCGAAAAGACTTTGCACGATTATCCATTTCAATTTGAATCTTATCAATGGGTATTTTTTTATTCAATACGCTAAAAAAAACTTTCGCATGTTTTAAATCAGGAGAAATTGTAACGCGGGAAAAAGTGATCAAGCCTAAATCAGATAAATCAATATACTGGGTTTGTATTTTCCCGAGAATATGTTGGATTTCGTTGGCGACCCGCTCTTTGCGTTTGAAGGGTCGTTCGTATCTCAAGTGACTTCTAGTTTCCTTTTTATTGACTGAATTTTGTAACACACAATAATGTCACCCTCCTTGAACTTGGAAAAATTATCTATGCCTATACCACATTCAAATCCTTCACGTATTTCTTTGGCATCATCTTTTACTTGTTTTAAAGATACAATTTCACCTTCAGCAATTTCTTGATCTTCACGTATTACACGTGCTTTCGCATTCCGTACGATTGTACCCTCGCTTACTTTAGATCCGGCAATAAAACCAATTTTTGGAATTTTAAATGTAGCTTGAACGATAGCACTTCCTAGTATTTCCTCAACTTTTTCAGGTTCAAGCAATCCTTCTAATGCCAAAGTGACTTCTTCAACGGCGTTATAGATTACATTATAAGTCCTAATATCTACACCTTCTTGTTTGGCTTGAAGTTTTGCATTGGATGAAACTTGTACATGGAATCCGATAATCACTGCTTTAGATGCAGATGCCAAAAGCACATCAGATTCAGAAACCATTCCTACGGCCTTATGTATAACTTGAACTCCTACTTCTTCATGGGTAATCTTTTCTAATTGTTCAGACAAAGCCTCGATAGAACCATCAACGTCGCCTTTGATAATGATAGGAAGATTTTTGATAGCCCCTTCCTTGATCAGTGCGGACATTGCATCCAGAGTTTGTGCAGCGATTTTCTTTTGATCAATCTCACGTTTGAGACGCCGACGATCGGAAGCAATACGTTTTATTTCACGCTCATCACTAACGACTGCAAATATATCTGCAGATTGCGGAACATGATCAAATCCTAAAACCTGAACTGGATCAGACGGACCTGCTTCTTGAATTCTTTGACCCCGTTCGTTCATCATGGCGCGAACTTTGCCAGAAATGTTGTTACAAATAAAAGGGTTTCCAACTTTTAGATTTCCTTTTTGTATTAATACAGTCGCAATTGGGCCATGACCTTTATCAAGTTTAGAGTCAACTACAGTACCACGTGCCAATGTATCATAGTTCGCTTTTAATTCAAGCATTTCCGATTCAACAAGCATTGAAGCTAATAGATCATCAACTCCTTGTCCTGTTTTGGCAGAAATGGGGATGGCTTGAATTTTTCCTCCCCAATCTTCAACGAGCACATTATGTTCTGATAATTCCCGTTTTACCCGTTCAGGATCAATATCTGGTAGATCTATTTTATTAATTGCAATGATTAAAGGCACATTTGCTGCCTTAGCATGATCAATAGCTTCGATTGTTTGAGGCATAACGCCATCATTGGCTGCTACAACCAAAACTACTATATCCGTAACTTTTGCGCCCCGGGACCGCATTGCAGTAAATGCTTCATGGCCTGGTGTATCCAAAAATGTTACAGTGTTTCCATCTTTAAGCTCAACTTTATGTGCACCAATATGCTGTGTGATTCCACCAGACTCCCCCCCCACCACATTAGTTTCGCGAATATAATCCAATAGAGATGTTTTACCATGATCAACATGACCCATAACTGTTACAACGGGAGAACGGCGCTTTGCTTTTGCTTCATCTTCTTCGGAATCTTCAAGTGTAAATAATTCTTCGCCAATATTTTCTAATTTTTCTGCTGCAAAATCAAACTCTCCAGCTAACAGTTCAATAACGTCCCAGTCCAAACGTTGGTTAATAGTGGCGAGAATACCAAGGCCCATACATCTTTGAATAATATCATTTGGTTTTGTATTTAGAATTTTGGATAGTTCATCTACATTTGAAAATTCTGCAATTTTAATTGGTTTTATTTCAAATTCAGATTCCGCATCATTAAGGATACTATCCTTCTCTTTTTTATAAATTTTCTTTTTTGTTTTTGTATCAATTTTTGCAGTGATCTTTCTTACTGTTTCTAGAGTAGATTTTGAAGATTTTGGATCCACTTTCTTTTTATGATCGGTCCGACGATGGGTTGTACCTCTACCCACTTGAGCTTCTATCTCCGATAAATCAATTTTACGTAATTTCTTTTTAGGACTTTTTTTCTTTTCTTCAGTATCTTTTTTTACGCGTTTTTCTTCCTGTTGTATGCGTTCAGCCTCAGCTATTGCTTTCTGTTCAGCCTCTAATTTTGCTTTTTCCTCCTCTTCAGCGGCTCGAATCTTGGCTTCTTCCACTTTACGTTTTTCCTCAGACCTTGCTTTTTGTTTTTCTTCAATTTCTAATTTCCGCTGATCTTCAAGTGTAAGTAATTCTAATTTTTTATTCGTTTTTTGTAATTCTTTTATTCGTGTATCATGGATTTCACGTCGAATTTGTTCTTTTCGATAACGATCTATCGATTCTTTATCTTTGTGAAATTCATTTAGAATGATATGATGAGTTTCTTCATCTACCAGTGCCATATGGCTGCCCACTTGGATTCCTTTAGCTTTCAAAAAGGATAAAATTTCCGTGTGGGAAATATTTAATTCTTTAGCAATTTGAAATATGCGGAGTTTTGACATGTATTTATGACTGGACTTTTTCTAATTTATCTTCAGATGATTGCTTTGTATTGGTTTCTGATAACAGTTCATTGGAAATTTCTTCTTCAGGTGTTTTTTTAGTGGTTTTTTCATCAGGATTTTGTTCTGATTTAGAGTTTATTTCAATATTGTCAGAATCTGAGAATTCTACTTGAATTTCTTCCTCATTTTTTTCTTCTGCTTGATTTGCTTCAACAAATGATTGAACCGCATCATAAATTTTTTCTAAAGTTGTTTCCGCTATTCCCTTAATCTCAAGCAGTCTTTCTTCTTCTGAATTCAACAATTCTGATACTGTTGAAACACCGTTATCTGCCAGTGGTTTTACCGCTCGAGCCGGCATATTTTGAATATTAGCTAAAGGCATTTCTTGCTCGGTTTGTTTTTGCTCGTATTCTTTTTTCCCGAAAGCATCTATACGATATTCAGTAGCTTTCGCAGCCAAATTAACGTTAACACCACCTCTGCCAATTGCAAATTCAAGCTCATCATCATCAAAAATTGCAATACAATATTTCCGATCATCATCTATATATAGATCTAATGGTTTTGCTGGTGACAGGGCTCGCGAAATTAAAATTTCAGATTTTTCACTATAATTAATAATGTCAATTTTCTCGTTGTTCAATTCTCGTACAATAGCTTGTATACGACTCCCACGCATACCAACACAGGCCCCCACAGGATCAATACGTCGATCATGAGATTGAACAATAATCTTTGCCCGCTCACCAGGATGCCTAGAAATTGAACGAATTTCAATAATACCGTCTTCAATTTCAGGAACTTCCATCTCAAACAATTTATAGAGAAAGTGATTATCACTGCGGGAAATCAAAATTTCCGGTCCACGGGAAGTAACTTCAACTGATTTTATAATTGCACGTATCGAATCACCTCGACGGTAACGTTCCGATTTGATTTGCTCTTTTCGTGGCATGCGCAATTCAGCATGCTCAATATTTACGAAAGTATTATCTCTCTGTACTTGATGAACCGTTCCAATTATAATTTCTCCGACTCGGTTTGCATAATCTTCATATATGTATTTTTTTTCTACATCCTGTAGTTTTTGAGAAAAAAACTGTTTTGCCACATGAATTAATCTTCTTCCGAAAATTAATGGATCGATTATTTCAACATAAGTATCACCCAACTCTAAATCATTAGCCATTTCTGGATCAACCTTAGCTATCTCTACCAAAGTAATTTCCATAACTGGATCTTCAATAACATCAACAATTGATTTTTCAACATATATTTCAAACTCGCCTTTATCTAAGTTGACGATCACACTGCAGTTACTAGCATCTCCTCTTTCACGTTCAACCAGATGCAGGAATAGATCTTCCAAAATTGAACCAAGTTCTGAGCGTTCCACATTTTTTTCACGAGCGATTTCCGAAAAAACTTCAATTAATTCTCTATTAACCAAAATACCTCCCTAAGCAAAAAAATTAAAATTTGATTTCAACAAATGCCGATTCAATATTATCAAATTGTAAATGGCTTTTTACACCATCCATCGATAACCCCACAAAGCTTTTATCCTTGACATCATGAATTTTAACTATAGATGATTCCAATTCTCCTATGCGACGCACCTTGATTACCTTTCCCATATTCTTTTTGAATTGAATGGGGTGTGTAAGAGGTGCATCTAAACCTGGTGATGTAACTTCAAGTTGGAATCCATCTTTATACATTTCATCAAGCAATCCAGAATTCCGAACAGTTTTTGCGATACTTACAGTGGTTTGAAGATCAATAGGTTGAGGTCCATCTATAATGATTGTTACTTTGGATTGTGGTATATTTTCCACTATATCCATAACAACCAGATGACCTGGAATCATTTCCGCTACTTTTTTTTTCAATGTACTCATGTCTATTTAAAAGAAAAGTGGGTCGAGCAACCCACTTTTCGGACGGAATATTACAGTTTTTTAAAGGTCTAATCAAAGGTTATATCA
>Ga0208750_1000066_pt1 | contig 26494 bp, 23 predicted proteins | sample Knorr_S15_td_O2m_FD_185602 | JGI IMG/M metagenome (GOLD analysis project Ga0208750, IMG submission 185602) | Marine microbial communities from Southern Atlantic Ocean transect - Knorr_S15_td_O2min_ad_340m_LV (SPAdes) (version 2) | ecosystem: Environmental > Aquatic > Marine > Oceanic | place...
AATTTCCAATAATGAGAAAAGTATTACTATCTTCATTAAATACCATTTCAAGTGAAATACAACCATCATATGCTCTAGTTGTAGGTAGTCCACCCTCACTATTTAAGATGTCTAAAACTTGTTGTTTTTTTCCCTCTTGAACTTCTAATTGTACAATAACTAAACTTTTTGGGTAAACTGCATCAATCATTCCTCCAAAATCGAAGAAATCACCTTGAGCTACAATTTTACCTTCTTCATCAAAATTCATGTACCAATATCCTTTAAGATTTAATTCTTTTCCAGTTGCTACATTCACACCTGTCCAAGTTCCGTAAGTTCTAACACTTCCATCCAATTTTCCTTCAGGGCTTGTGCCTGGAAGCCAGTTATTAGCAGTATATTTTATATTATCAAATGCTGCATGATAACCTTTCAACATAGCTACATATTGATCATAGTTTGCAGTTTCAGAACCATATACTGATGTGTTTGACTCTATGTCTTTACTAACTAGAGCTAATTGCTCCTCTAAGTTTTCCTCTTCGTGTAATTTAAAGAGTTTTTTCGCAGTAGCTAAATTCTTAGCATAATCTGGATTTGAATTACTTAAGGAGTCAGTTATTTTTTTTACAGCAGTGTTATTACAAGATGTGAACATACATAATGTAAAAAATAATAATAATTTTTTCATTTTTAATTTTTTTATGTTAGCCTTTCAAATATATGCAAAATACTAGTAAGTATGTTTGATTGGGTATTTTGGGATGTTAAAAAAGGTTCAGTAGTTGGGTAATACATTAACTATTGAAGAATTAATTTCATGAGCTATATCAAAATTAATAGTTGACACATTGTTAAATAATTCTTCTGCTTTTTTCTGTTCTGCTTTTATTGTATTCTTATCTAAATATGAGTCTTTTGTTCCATAGACTAAATAAACTTCAGATTTATTATCAATATGTTTAAAATCATTTTTGGTCAGTTCTATAGGAATTCTTCCAGAATAAAGTATCAATTTATTAAATTTTAACTTGGATTTTGCTATTAATCGCATCACAACTGAAACCCCTTGTGAAAAGCCTAAAAAAATTAAGTTACAAGTTGAAGGTATGTTTTCAAAAGCTAATATTTCATTAAAGTAATTTATAACATTATTAGTCTCTTTTTTGGTTTGTTCTCTTGTAAGCCAGCATGCACCAACATGTTTCATCTTTGGTGCAATATAGAATTTACTCTGTGCTTGCGGAGCAATTATATAATTCTCTTCATTATTAAGTTCATTAAAATGTTTAATAAAATACCTACTTAGATGACCTATTCCATGACAAACAAACCATACATTTTTTGTTTTTGATGAGAGTAAATTTAACGTGGAATAAGTGTTGAGGGAATTATAGCTAATTTCTTTTTCTTTTGGATTCATTATTAATGCTGGTTTTGTATTTTTATGTAAAAATAAACATAACAATGCAGATAGATAAAAATAAAATCTTAGAACGAGCAAATCACGTATGTAAAGAAACATTAATGGGAACACTTAACATGGAATTCATTGATTTAGGAGAAGACTTTATTACATGTAAAATGCCTGTTGATTCTAGTGTACACCAGCCAGACGGAGTACTACATGGTGGTGCAACAGTTGCTTTGGCTGAATCTGTTGGCAGCTTTGCTTCCAGAATTTTTTTAGATGATCCTGAAATAACTGTAAGAGGAATTGAAATTAGTGCCAATCATTTAAAAAGTATTAGAAGTGGTGAAGTGTATGCACGAGCCTCAAAAATTCATTTAGGAAAAACAATACAACTGTGGGAAATTAAAATTACTGATGAAGAAAACAACCTTATTTCTATCGCAAAACTCACAACTATAGCAATAAAAAAAAATAAGAAATAATTTACTTGTGAAATCTATTACATTGCGTTTTCTTTGCAAAAAACATATAATTTAAAATAAATAACCATACAAACATGAAAAGCGTAGTTACTTGTGACATGGAAGGTATTATTGAAACAATTAATGAGGATGGAATTAAATTATTTGGGTATTCCAAAGAAGAATTAGTTGGAAAAAAAAGGGTGTCCCTTTTCTCACCTGGAGAAATTGTTATACAAAATGTAGGAATGTGGCTCTCAAATGCAATTAAACATGGGGAGTACAACACCAAAACATATTTTTTAAACAAGGATGGGAAGAAATTAAATGCAAGGATTAGAATTACACCAACTTTTGCAAGAGGGAAAAACAACCCACAAACAGGATATTGCGGTGTTACTGTTCCCATTCAGGAGGAAGTTGTAGTTCCTATAAAACTTTCTACGAAATTTATAAAATGGGCATTTGCTATTACTAGAGGAGGATTTACAAGTGCTTCATTATTTCCAATCTTTGCAGTTGCTGCATTTTTAGCAGGAACTGGGAATGGATTATTTAGTCCTTTAGCACTTGTTTTGTGTATTTTAGGAATAGTTTTTCTTCACTTATCTTCTAATATATATAATGATTATTTTGATGTTAAGCATGGTACTGATGAAGTAAATACAGAATATTTTAATGCTGGATTAAACTCTAAGGTTTTAGAAGGAGCTCAATTATCTGGAGGAAGTAGATCAATAGAGCTCGGATTAATTACCTTGGAAGGAACAAAGTCATTAGCAAGAAATATGCTAATTGGAGCTTTCTTAACGGCTTCTGTGCTTATGTATGCAAGTTATTTAAATACTGGTTCATTATCTAATGCTCAAAATGTAGCTATTATTGGCCTTATAGGTTTATTCCTAGGGTATTTTTATACTGCAAAACCAATTAGATTAGCCTCTAGAAGAGGGCTTGGTGAAATAGCTATTTTCTTAGCTTTTGGACCATTGCTTACTCTAGGAACATTATTTGCTATTTCAACTAGTACTATTGAGTTATTTTCTATTGATTTTTATAATGTTATGTATTTAGGAATACCTTTAGGTTTATTGACAACAAATATTCTATATATCAATCAATTTCCGGATGCTAATAGTGATGCTAAAACAGGGAAGAATCATCTTGTAGTTACATTAGGGAAAAAGGCAGCAAGATGGGGATATCTATTAATATTATTAGCTGCATTTGGATCATCATATTTCTTGTTAGATATATTCAATTCATCTATAGATAATTTTAATTCTAATGCATATTTAATAGGTACAGGAATCTTGTTTATATATGGATTGTATATTTTCACAAGAGTGTTTAAACTATATGAATCTAGGGCGTTAATTAATTCAAATCTTAACACTATTTATTTACAGATATTTTTTGGACTATTCTATGCTCTAATTCTCAATAACTTCTTTATTTAATATTAAAAAACAATAATTATTATGTATATAAGTCAGGTAAAAGAAAACGCAAAAGATTGGTGGAAATATTTAATTGGATTAGTTATTGTTTTTGGCTTTTTATTTCTTTTCTCAATACCACATGGTGTTGCAATTGGAATTAAAACTGCTACAGGTGCATTGGATCCAACGAGATTGCAAGATATAAATTACCTAATGAAGGCCTTTGAGCCAAATCTAAATTTGATTTTTTTATTACTACCCTTTGCTGGGATGTTAATTGGGACTTTTATTGCAGTTAAATTTATCCATGGTCAGCCATTACTTAAGCTAACTACAACTAGGGCTAAAGTTGATTGGAATAGAGCAATATTTGCTTTTACACTTTGGGGAATCTTTACTTCACTAACGTTATTTGTTGATTATAGTTTTATTTCTCCTGAAAATTATGAATGGAATTTTAAGTTGCAACCATTTCTAATATTATGCATTATTGCCTTTATATTACTACCACTTCAAACTAGTGCTGAAGAATATATGTTTAGAGGATATTTAATGCAGGGAATAGGTGTTGTCTTTAAATATAAATGGATAGCACTATTACTTACATCTGTTGGTTTTGGTTTGCTTCACTACTCTAATCCAGAGGTTGAAAGATTCGGAGATATAGTAATGATTTACTATATAGGTACAGGACTATTCCTTGGAATAATAACTCTAATGGATGAGGGATTAGAACTAGCATTAGGATTTCATGCAGCTAACAACCTATTTACAGCACTTCTTGTAAGTGCTGATTGGACAGCTCTTCAAACACATTCTGTTTTAAAAGATATATCAAATCCTTCAGCGATGCCTTTAGATGAGATAATAATTCCAGTATTTGTTATTTTTCCTATTTTGATACTAGTTTTTGCTAGAAAATACGAATGGAAAAACTGGAATGAAAGACTCTTTGGCAGGGTATAATATTTTACTTCTTTATAAATCTGATAGAAGTATTGTAAAAATCTGCAGCAGAATTAATTACATCTCTAAATTCATTATACCTATTTTCCTGATATCTTAGAGTTTTATAAAACTCCTGTATTGAAATTACTAGCTCGTTTTCATTGATTTCATAATTAGATTCAAATTTGCATATTTTATTTCCCATTAAGGAAATATAGCTTTTGTTAAATACTAACCCTTCTAATCCTTCTATACTATAACCTTTAGGGATTTTAACAACAATTCTATAATCATATTGATTAGGGTAGGTAATTTCTATAGGATGAAATCTATCAATATTTTCGTATAATTGACTCTGCATTCCAATTACATTTCCAATTTTTACCTGGTATCCATTTTTTATTTTTGTTGTTAGAGATTCTGTTGATATTTTAGAATTTACAATAAATGGAGTATTGTAATTCTTTTGAAATAATTCTGCATTAATTATCTCATAGTTTATTACTTTTTTGTTTTCAATTCCACTTGCAGTTAAGTAATCTTTAAGTCCAGCTAATCCTTCTTCATCTGAAAAACTCAGTAAACTTCTATTGTTTGTTGCCCAATGACCTGAGTACTCTTGATATTCATCTATTACAATCTTTTTTAATTTTCTTTCAAACTCTACTTTTATGTTACGTTTAATTTTACTGTATGATTTATCAGATTGTATGATTTCACTAAAATAAAAATCTAATAACCTGTCAATATAAATACCATAATTTCCTAATAAATCAAAAGGGGCTTCACCTATTCTGTATTCCAATCTATTTGGAGCTATATATTTCTTTTCCTTAGGAAAATATATTAAAAACTCCCTAAGCATATTTGGATCAAAAAACTCAGAATCAAACCTATTATAATATCTGTTTGAAGTAATTACAATTTCGTAATTTATGCCGGCTGCTGTTAGAAGTTGGGTGTAAACTTGAATAATACTAAAATCATTTGAAGTCTTATTTTCTAGTATATAGTCTATATTGTTAAGGCTGACGTTATCATTTTCTGATATTGTAAAATTATTTTTAACATAATCATCAATCTTATTAGCAATATTATACTCATTTATTTCATTTTTTTGAATTAGTTCTGAAGATACTTCAAAAATTTTAGGATGAATATTTTTTGGAAACATAATAGGACTGATGTTTGACACAATATTTTCCCAGTAATCTTCTTGATTCATATTATCATCAGGCAATGGACATTGAAATGACAGCCTTTGTCTATTTGCAATTGCAGTAGCATATTCTTCATCAATAATAGCAGGAATATCAACAACCTTTATAGTCTTAGCAGGGTGTGTATTAATTATTGTGTCTTTAACTTTTGAATCAATGCTATAGGTTTTAATTGTTCCTTGAGTAGGACCAGGGATTAGCAAAAATTCTGATTTTTTAATTGAATAACTTTTTTGAAGAATCTTATTGCCGTGAATATTATATTGTTTTTCTAGAGTGTATAACACTTCTATTGTAGAGTTAGTTTTAATTCCACCAAGATGAAAATTTTCAAAATTTACTGAACTTTCAAAATCATCTATCTCACTTATTATATTATTATCGTATTCACTTAGCTTCCCATTTTCATCTATTATTCTAACTCTTATATCTATTAGGTTAGTTACCTCATTCATTGGTATAACAATATTACTATGTTTAGAAACACCTTTGTCATTTAATACTTTTATTTGGTAATGATGTGTTTCATATTTAAGGATTGTATTACTAAATTTTCCTGAAATAAATTCTACAATAGTTTTTTCAAAAACTCCGACAGAAGATTCATTCATATGGTCTGCTTCAACATCAACTGTATCAACCTCTTCCTTCCAACTGTAATTCTTGTAGTACTGACTATAAGAACTTATAGTATATGTAAATAATATGATTATAAAAACAATATTTTTCACACTTATTGGTTTAAATTTGTAAATGAGTGTAAATATAATTTAATCTTATTATTATGAAAAAAGTATTTTATGTTGTTTTTCTTTTCACCTTAAGCTTAAATTCTCAAAATATATTAGATGAGAAGGAGCGAGCCAGAGTTATTAATGAAATTCTAAAAGACAGATTTGAGAATGTGCTCCCAAAATTAATGGATAGAACAGGAATTGATATGTGGATACTAATTTCTAGAGAATACAATGAAGATCCGGTTTTAAAAACCATGCTTCCAGCAGAGTGGCTAAATGCAAGAAGAAGAACTATTATTTTATTTTATAGAGATAAAACTAAGAATACATTAGATAAGTTGGCAGTAGCAAGATATAATTTTGGAGAAAATATAATTTCAGCATGGGATAAGGAAGTTGAGCCAAATCAATGGAAGAGATTAAATCAATTAATTGAAGAGAGAAATCCAAAAACTATAGGAATAAATTATTCAAAATATTTTAATATAGCTGATGGAATAGATAAAACAGATTATGAGGAGTTTGTTGCTAATATTTCTAAGGAAAATAGAGATAAAATTATTTCTGCACAAAAGCTAGCAACTGCCTGGATTGAAACCAGAACAACAAGAGAAATGGAGATTTTTAGCGATATTGTTGAGATTACTCATAATATTATCAATGAAGCATTTTCATCTAAAGTAATTAATGTTTCTACTACTACTACAACTGATGTTGAATGGTGGATGAGACAAAAAGTTACCGATTTAGGGTTAGAGACTTGGTTTCATCCCTCAGTTGATATACAAAGATTTACTGAGGAAAACCAAGATCATTTAAGGTCATTTTCTAACAGACCTGATAGGAAAATAATTCAAAAAGGAGATTTATTGCATTGTGACTTTGGGATTACATATTTAAGATTGAATTCTGATTGCCAACAGATGGCATATGTTATGAAAGATGATGAAAATGATGTCCCTTTATTTCTTAAAAAAGCTTTTAAAAAGGGCAATAAACTACAAGATATTTTAACTTCAAATTTTGTAGAAGGAGACAGTGGTAATACCATTTTATTAAATTCATTGAATGATGCTAAAAAGAATGGCTTAAGACCATCAATATATACTCATCCACTTGGTTCTTATGGCCATTCTTCAGGCCCTACAATTGGAATGTGGGATTCACAGTCTGGTGTTAAGGGAAATGGAGATTATCCTTTACATAAAAATACAGTATATGCTATTGAACTTAATATTACTACTTATAGTAAGGAATGGTCTAGAGATATTAGAATTATGCTTGAAGAAGCAGGATATTTTGGTGAGGAAGGTTTTAGGTATGTTAATCAAAGACAAACAGAGATTAGACCTATATATTCCAATTAATATGATTAGAATAAACTAAGAATTAAAGAATATTGTATAAATTGCATCAAATTTTAATAGAATGGAGTCTTTTTTTAAATTTTTAATCTTTATTGCCATTCTATTTTTCTCTACACAATCATTTTCTCAACAACTATATAATGTTCAAAGAGGACAAAGGGGATATATTCCACCTCCAAAATATGAAGCTTCAGCGTATATTACAACTCTAGATGTTTATGAGGAATTAAATATGGTTCTGCCTATGTGTGTAGCTTCCTTTTCTTTAGATGAATTTGAAACGCAAATTTTAAAGGGCATGTTGATGAAAAAATTTGATTCATATAATGCTGTAGTTTCAAACACAGATCTATCTAAAGATGCCAGACAAGATCAATTAAAACAGTTAGAGATCGACTTTGTAAAATCATTAACTATCATTTTAACTCCAGATGAAATTACAGAATATGTAGATATGGATTTTAATAAAAAGAAAAAAGGAAAAAAAAGAAAAAAGAAAAGAAAAAAGGGCGATAAATAATTAAGATATGATGAATAAAAATACAGTTTTAGCATGGGCAACATTTATAATGATATTGGTAGGAATTTTATTAATTTCTTTGGGGATATTTAAGTACAATGAAGTTGCAGGCTGGGGGTTTGTTTCGGTTGGTATAGGTTTTTTTGCAATTGCCTGGGTCTTTAATGCTCTAAAGGGAAGGGTTTAGCAATTCTTTATAATTTTTAATTCCATTTTAATATCTGCCCTTTTGTAGGGTGATCCAGGTTCGACAGGTATTTCAACAAATCCATTTTTTTTATAGATATGTATAGCATTTTCTAGTACTCTATTAGAGTATAAAATCACCTTGTTTAATCCCATTTCCTTTGCTTTCTTAATACAATTTTCTAATATTATTTGACCAATTTTATTTCCTCTATAATCAGGAGAAACAGCCATCTTGGTTAATTCAAAACACTTGTCTTCAGTAACAGGAATAAGTGCGACTGTTCCAATAATTTTAGAATCACATTGAGCAAACAGAATAATTCCACCAGGATCAATTATAAATTTTTTTGGATTTGAGAGGATTTCTTCATCATGTTCTTCTACATAAAAATACATCTTTAGCCATTCTACATTTAATTCATAGAAGTATTTAGAGTATTCCTCTTTGAAATTTAAGATTTTAACTAACATATTTACAAATAGATATTTAAAATTAATATTAATATATTTATTGAGTTAAAAATATCAATCTATAATGAATAAATTAATAGAATGTGTGCCGAATATTTCTGAAGGAAGAAATATGAATATAATTAACTCAATTACAGAGGTTATTGAAAAATGTGACGGGGTAAGGTTATTAAATGTAGATCCTGGGAAAGCAACAAATAGAACAGTTATTACTTTCATTGGAGAGCCAGAGTTAGTTTTAGAGGCTGCATATCAATTAATTAGCAAGTCAAAAGAACTGATTGATATGAGTAGTCATAAAGGGGAACATCCAAGAATGGGTGCAGTTGATGTTTGCCCACTAGTTCCTATTTCTAACATTACAATGGAGGAAACAGTAGTATATGCGCATAGATTAAGTGAAAGAGTAGGAAAAGAACTAGGAATTCCAGTCTACTGCTATGAAAGTGCTGCAAAGAAAAAGGAACGTATTAATCTTGCAGCTTGCAGATCAGGAGAATATGAAGGGTTACAAAAAAAGATATCTTCTAAAAATTGGAAGCCTGATTATGGCCCTAGTGATTTTAACTCTTCTGTAGAAAAATCTGGAGCTACTGCTATTGCTGCTAGAGATTTCTTAATTGCATATAACGTAAATATTAACACAACATCTACTAGAAGAGCTAATTCAATTGCTTTTGATTTAAGAGAAGCTGGGCGAATTAAAAGAGAAGGGGGTAGATTAAATGGAAAAATTTTAAAAGACAAAAAAGGAAATGTCATTCGTGAACCAGGGTATTTTAAAAATCTTAAAGGTATAGGCTGGTATATTGAAGAATATGGAATTGCACAGATATCCTATAATTTGACTAATATAAATACAACTCCACTGCATGAAGTTTTCGATAAAACATGTGAGAGAGCTCAAATTAGAGGACTTCGAGTAACAGGTTCAGAGCTCATTGGCCTAGTACCAAAAAAAGTTTTAATTGACACAGGACAGTACTTCCTAATTAAACAAAAAAGATCCTTAGCTATTCCAGAAAAAGATATTATACATATTGCTATTAAGTCCTTAGGTCTTGATGAATTGTCAAAATTTAATCCAAATGAGAGAATTATAGAATATTTAATTCAAAGTAATGATAATCCTTTAGCAAAGATGACAATTCAAGATTCTGCTAATGAAACTTCAAGAAGTAATGATAATCCTTTAGCAAAAATGACAATTCAAGATTTTGCTAATGAAACTTCAAGTGAATCTCCAGCTCCTGGTGGCGGATCCATTGCTGCCTATTGTGGCGTACTTGGTTCTGCATTAGCAACAATGGTAGCAAACTTATCTGCACATAAAAGAGGATGGGATGATAGATGGGAATTCTTTTCTAAATGGGGTGAAAAAGGAATTTATTGCCAAAATCAATTATTAGAGTTAGTAGACAAAGATACCCATGCATTTAATGAAATAATGAAGGCATTTTCTTTACCTAAGGAAAACGACAAACAATTAGCTATTAGGAATAAGGAAATTCAAAAAGCTACTAAAAATGCAATTAATGTTCCATTTGAAATAATGAAGACATCTTTTGACTCAATTGAAGTAATAATGAAGATGGCAGAAGAAGGAAACCCAAATTCAATTAGTGATGCGGGTGTTGCTATGCATTGTGCACGTGCTGCAATAATGGGAGCATTCTTGAATGTTAAGATAAACTGTAAAGACCTAGATGATAAGAAATATGTCCAAAAGATACTTAAATCAGCTAATGATATTATTGATAAAACAGATGTTTTAGAACATAAAATTTTAAAAATAGTAGAAGACAAGTTATAAGAAGGGTTAAGAAATTATTTCTCCTTCTAGAATTACTTTATGTATTTGATTTCCTCCAAAGTTATAAGGAATCTCATCTATAGAATTTATTTTGTTTGTGATTATGAGATTTGCTATTTTATCTTTAGAAATACTACCAACTTTATCTTCAAGTCCCATTGCATAGGCACCATTGATTGTAGCAGCATTAATAGCTTCTTCTGTGGTAAGTTTCATTTTAGTGCAGGCTGTGGAAATCACAAAATTCATATTTCCACTTGGTGAGGATCCAGGATTAAAGTCACTAGCAATAGCAAGAGGTAACCCAGCATCTATTAGTTTTCTTGCAGGAGCATAGTCAATCCCTAGAAAATAGGAACATGTAGGTAATACTACTGGTATAGTTGAACTTTTGGATAATACTTTAATATCATCGACTTGAAGAACCTCTAGATGATCTACGGATAATGCATTGTTTTCTACAGCTATTTTTATGCCTCCAAGAATATTAAATTGATTTACATGTATTTTGGATCTAATATTATATTTTAAACCCTCTTTAATTATTCTTTCAGTATCCTTTGGAGAAAAATATCCTTTTTCACAGAAAACATCAATGTAATCAATTAAATTTTCCTTTTTAAAAGCTGGCAGCATCTTATTTAAAACTAAGTCAACATATTCACCTTTGTTTTCTTTGAATTCATTAGGATAGGCATGAGCGCCTAAGAAAGTAGATTTAACTTGCATTTTAGAGTTTTCTTTGATCTGTTTAATTACTTGTAGCATTTTTAATTCTGATTGAAAAGAAAGGCCATAACCAGATTTTATTTCAATTGCACCTGTACCTTGCCTAATTACAGAATTAATCCTCATTTTAGACTGATTATATAAATCTTCTTTAGAAGTGTTTTGTAATAACTTTGCAGAATTTAATATTCCACCACCTCTAGCAGCTATTTCTTCATAACTAAGGCCTTTTATTCTATCAATAAATTCTTTTGAACGATTGCCTGAAAAAACGATATGAGTATGCGAATCACACCATGATGGAAGCACCATTCTATCTTTTGCATCTATAACTTGATCTATATTGATCTCTTTAAGCTCTTGCATTTTTCCAAAATCCTTAATCTTACCATTTTTAATAAATAAATATGCATCATCAATTGATGGTACAAAAGACATGTCTTTTCCTGAGACAAAAGATGTTTTTTCAGTTCTACACTGAATTAATTTTTTTATGTTTTTTATTAGTAAGGACATACTGATAATTAAACCATGTCTTCTGGTTTAACCCATAAGTCATATTCTTCAGCAGTTAGATAACCAAGCTTAATTGCTTCATCTTTAAGAGAAGTCCCATTTTTAAATGCTGTATTTGCAATCTCAGCAGCTTTATAGTATCCAATCTTTGTGTTCAATGCTGTTACAAGCATTAAAGAGTTATCAAGCTTAGCTTTTATTACATCTTTATTTGCAGTAATACCAGAAACACAATTAGTGTTAAAACTATTACACGCATCAGCTAATAGTCTTGCAGACTCAAGAATATTGGCAGCAATCATAGGTTTAAAGACATTTAATTGATAATGTCCTTGAGTGCCTCCAAATGTTATTGCTGTATCATTTCCTATTATTTGAGCACAAACCATAGTCATTGCTTCACATTGGGTTGGATTTACTTTTCCAGGCATAATTGAGCTCCCTGGCTCATTAACTGGTAGATTTATCTCACCAATTCCACTTCTTGGACCTGAAGCAAGCATTCTAATATCATTAGCAATTTTATTCAGTGAAACAGCTAATCCTTTCAGTGCACTATGGGTTTCAACAATAGCATCATGTGCAGATAATGCTTCAAACTTATTATCAGCAGATTTAAAAGGTAATTTAGTAAGATCTTTAATTATTTCTGCTACTCTTTTAGCATATCCTTCAGGAGTATTTATTCCAGTTCCTACAGCGGTTCCACCTAATGCAATTTCTGACAGATGACCTAGTGAATTTTTAAGACTAACAATACCATGATCTAATTGAGACTCATAGGCAGAAAACTCTTGACCCAATGTAATAGGGGTAGCATCCATAAGATGTGTTCTACCAATCTTTACAATTGATGTAAATTCCTTTACTTTTGAACCTATAGAAGACCTTAAATCTTCTAGTGCAGGAATAGTATTCTCTACAATCAACTTATATGTAGCTATATGCATGGCTGTAGGGAAGGTGTCATTAGATGATTGTGACTTATTAACATCATCGTTTGGAGTGACAAGTTTTTTACCCTTACCAAGCTTATTTCCTAATATTTGATGAGCTCTGTTAGAAATTACCTCATTTACATTCATATTTGTCTGTGTTCCTGAGCCTGTTTGCCAGATAACAAGAGGAAATTCATTATCCAATTTTCCTTCAAGGATTTCATCACATACTTTAGAAATAGCATCTGATTTTTTCTTATCAAGTACGCCTTTTTCTTGGTTAGTTATTGCAGCAGCTTTTTTTAGGATAGCAAAAGCATATATTAATTCCATCGGCATCGATCCACTTGGTCCAATTTTGAAGTTATTTTTAGATCGTTCTGTTTGAGCCCCCCATAATCTGTTAGAGGGTACTTTAACCTCACCAATGGTATCTTTTTCTATTCTATAATCCATGATTGATTATATATATATGCAAATTTACGCATTTTAGTTGATTTACTCCATTATTTTGCTAATTGTATAAAGTATTTTGTTGAAAAATTAATTTTGAATACATACTAATATAAAATGGTAATATTATATCTTTACAGCAATATTCTTTATCAAGATATGTTTGAATTTGACCAATACTTAGGGTTTTTAGCATTTTTGACAATTGTAACCATGGGTTTTTGGATAATGTTTCTTATGATGCTTGTCGTAATTCCTTATTGGGTTGTTGGCGCTTTAATTGAAAGAATTAATGAGCTTTTAGAAGAAAGAAAAGCTAAAAAGTAACTACTTTCTTAAAATTGAAAAGATTCATCATCGTAACTTTGCTGCTGCTGTCTTTTGTACTGATTCTTCTTTTGGTTAAATCTGTAAGTAAAGTTTAAAGTAAAAGATCTTTTCGACCACCTAAACTCAGAACTATTATAGAAAGTCTCATTAAATGTCTTAGACCTCCATCCTCTTTGATTAAGTAGGTCTCTAACATTAAGAGTTAATGAAGCTTTTTCTTTAAATAATTCTTTACTGAATGCTAGGTCAATTGAAAAATCTCCTTCACTTTTGCTAACTGCAGTTTCTGAGGGACCTCTGACATTCATTCTTGTTTGCCATTCAATTTTTCCAGGAAGAGTTAATTTATTATTTAATCTAAAACTCCAACTTACATTTTCATTATCATAAACAACATCATTATGGCTTCCTTCAACTTTATTACTATAAACATTAAAATTTGAGGATATATTCCAATTTTTTCCTTTCCTGTAAGATAAGTTTAGCTCAAAACCAAATCTAGTATTTGTTGATAGATTTATAGGATATCTCTCTGTAATTGGTACTTCAACTCCATTTATTTCAGCAGTTTCCCCTGTTTCTTCAACTATATAATTAAGAGTATTTGTTGCTTTTTGATAATAAGCAGAGGTGTTTATTGTAAAAGAAGACTTGAATTTTTTTAAATATCCGAAATCAATGTTATTTGAATATGTTGGATCTAAGTCTGGATTTCCTCTATAAATACTTATTGGACTAGTTTTAGTAGGGAAGGGGTTAATAGATCTAGACCACGGCCTTCTAATCCTTCTGTTATACCCAAAAGTTAATGTCTCATTTTCAGAAATTTCTAAACCAAAATTAAATGTTGGAAATAGTCCTGTTTCATTTTTATTAGTAAAATCTTGGATAGTTAGTTGATTGATGTCTTTAACTGTATTTTCAAGTCTCAACCCTACTAAAAAGGAGTACTTATCTTCAACTTTTACACCATATTGAGTATATAATGCATTTATCTGCTCTTTATATTGAAAAAGATTGCTCTGATTTAGATCTTCAGTTAGTACGTTGTTTTCATTATCAAAAACTCTATAATCTGTTATATCATCATCTTGACTTATTCTAAAGCCCGCTTCAAATTGTTTGTTTTCTCCAATAGGGTTAACATAATCTCCTTTAATTAGATAAGATTCACTTGAAGCATCACTTGCAACGACCTCGTTAAGAATATTGTTTTCTGAAATTAATGCATCTTCCCATTCTTTAGAGTTGTCGTACTGAAAGTCAAGGGTTAGTTTATGCCCCGTATCATTAAATTTTCTTTCAAAATTTAAGTTATATTCTCTATTAGAATCAATGTCTTTTTCATTTTCATCATGAACAGTTTGATTTAAAATATTCCCATTTTCATCTATTTCATTTATATTATTAATTGTCAAGTCATTAGATTTAGCTTGATTATAGAAAAAAGCTCCAATAATGGATGTTTTATCATCTATATACCATTCCACACCATTATTAGTGAAAAAACTATTTCTATCTCTTTCTGTTTCTCTATTTTCTTCAAAGAATGTGCTAGGCTGATCACCATTATAATATTCTGAATGGTTATATCCAGTCCCAGGTCTAACTCTATCATTAAAACCTGATGAATTGAAAAAGTTAATTTTACCATCCCTATAATTTAGGTTTGATGATATGCCTGTACTTTTAGGATATCCAATATTTGAACTTAAGGAACCATTTAGTCCTAATTTTTTAGTTTTTCTAAGAATTATATTAATAATACCGCCACTTCCTTGAGCCTCATATCTTGCAGAAGGAGATGTTATTACCTCCACCTTTTCAATTGCATCAGACGGGAGTTGTTGAAGGAATTTTGAGTCTATACCAACTAGGCTAGAAGGTTTGCCATTAATTAAAATTCTAGCAGCATCATTACCTCTTAATAAAATATTACCCTCTATATCAACTGAAACAGACGGAATATTGTCTAAAACATCTCCTGCATTTCCTCCTCTTACAGTTAAATCTTTACCTACAGTATATATTTTTTTATCTAGTTTAATTTCAACAGTAGTTTCTTCAGCAATAATTTCTACAGCATCTAAAAACTCAATATCAATAACTAATGAAATAACTCCTAGGTCTTTATTTTCATTTACATTTAGGTTATCAACGGTGTAATTTTTAAAAGAAATATATTCAATAAGAATTTTATAATCACCTTTTGAGGTTGGAATATTAAAAATTCCATTTTTATCTGTTATCCCACCCGTAACAACCTTGTTATCTACGGCGCTTAAAACAGTTACAGTTGCATATTCTAAAGGTTCGCCACCTTCTGCATCAATTATCTTTCCAAATAAATTAAATTGATTTGTAAATTCAGCCTCCTTATATGGGTTTTGTGAATAGGTAAATGAAATAAAAAACAAAAAAAGAAAAATGCTAAAAGTATGTTTTTTCATCAATAGTCTAATTTAAGACACCACGAAGATAATTCTATTTTTAAATTTTCTTTGTTAATAAAAACAAAAAATTATGTTAAACTATATTATTTTAATAAATCAAAAATATTTTCAGGAGGCCTTCCAATAATTGCCTTGTCATTTAACTCAACAATAGGTCGTTCAATTAATTTTGGATTATCTGAGAGAATTTGAATTATTTCATCACTAGTAAATTCTTTGTTTTTAAAATTTTCCTTCCATATTTGTTCATTTTTTCTAACTAATTCTATAGGATTAATACCTAATTTGTTAATTAAGTCCTGCAGTTGACTTTTTGTTAGATTATCTTTCAAGTATTCAATAATTTCAAATTCAATATTATTAGTTTTTAAGATTTCTAATGCTTCCCTAGATTTCCTACATCTTGAATTGTGGTAAATTTTTATCATAGATTCTTATTTTTTATTTTTCTGCATTAAGTAAGATTTTAGAAAAGGACCTATATCTCCATTTAACACACTATCAACATTTCCAGTTTCATATGCGGTTCTAACATCTTTCACAAGTTTATATGGGTGCATAACATAGTTCCTTATTTGACTTCCCCATTCAATTTTCATCTTTTCTGACTCTATATCAGAGCGTTTTTGGTTCTTTTTTTTCAATTCAATTTCGTATAACTGTGACTTAAGCATTTGCATTGCTCTAACTCTATTATCAAGCTGTGATCTAGTCTCTGAGCATGAAATTTGAATTCCTGTGGGTTTATGTACTAACTGAACTTTTGTTTCTATTTTGTTTACACTTTGACCACCAGCTCCACTAGATCTTGATGTGGTAATCTGAATGTCAGATGGATTAATTTCAATGTTAATAGAATCATCTATTAGTGGATAAACATATACTGAAGCAAAACTAGTATGTCTTTTTGCATTTGAATCAAAAGGCGATATTCTAACGAGTCTGTGTACCCCATTTTCACCTTTTAGCCATCCAAAAGCGAAATCTCCTTCAATTTGAAGAGTTACAGTTTTTATTCCAGCAGAGTCCCCATCTTGGATATTTAATTGAGATATTGAATATTTATTTTTCTCACAGTACATCGAATACATTCTCATCAACATTTGAGCCCAATCACAACTTTCAGTTCCTCCTGCACCAGCTGTAATCTGTAAAACAGCATCCATGCTGTCTATTTTATCTGATAACATATTTTTTAATTCTAACTCTTCAATTAGCTCATTTGATGTAGAATATAGATGGTTTATTTCAGCTTCCGTGGATTCACCAGACTTATAAAATTGCATTAAAACCTCTAAGTCATTAATGCTGTTTTCAGTCTTATTGAAATCAGTAATCCATTTTTTGATAAGTTTAATTTTTTTTAGATCCTTTTCAGCTGATTTTGGATCATTCCAAAACTCGGGATGGTGAGTTTTTTCTTCTTCTAATTTTAATTTAGAAATTTTAGCATCAATGTCAAAGATACCTCCTTAACGCATCCAGGCGCTCCTTAAGTTCTTTGAATTGTTCAGAAGTAATCATATAAGATATGTTTATTACAAATTTAATGCATATTAATTAGTTAGATTGTTTTTTTTTAAAAAATATATTTTATGTAGATTTAACTAAATTAATATACTTATGAAATTACTATTCAAAATGCTGCTTATCTTATGGTTTGGTATTAGTTACTCTCAATCTATTACTGAAAATCTTAAGGCTTATAATGGATTTTTTAACTTCTATTATGATGATTCATCTGATAAGATATATCTAGAAATAAATAATCTAGACAAAGAATTTCTCTACATTAGTTCACTTTCATCTGGATTAGGCTCAAATGACATAGGATTAGATAGGGGGCAGTTAGGAAATGAGAGGTTAGTGAAATTCTCTAAATATGGTGATAAAATTCTTCTAATTCAACCAAACTTACGCTATAGAGCTGTTTCAGAAAATAAACTAGAAAAAAGAAGTGTAGAGCAAGCCTTTGCAAAGTCAGTTATTTATGGATTCAAAATAGCTGAACAAAAGGATAATAAGTATATAGTAGATTTTACTTCATTTCTTATGGAAGACAGGCATGGTGTTGCAAAAAGACTTAAAAATTCTAAACAAGGTTCATACAAGGTAGATAAGGGTAAGAGTGCAATAGAATTAGAAAGAACAAAAGCCTTTCCAGAAAATGTAGAATTTGAAGCTTTATTAACATTTTCTGGGGATGCAAAAGGAAGACTAGTTTCAAGTGTCTCACCTGATCCAGATCGGATTTCTGTTATTCAGCATCATTCCTTTATCAAATTACCTGATGGCAACTACAATCCTAGAGAGTTTGATGTTAGAAGTGGTGCCATTTCAATCTCATTTATGGACTATGCTACTCCAGTTTACAAACCCATTGTTAAAAGATACATAACAAGACATAGATTAGAAAAAAAAGATGCTAATTCAGATTACAGTGAAGCTAAAGAACCTATTGTATATTATTTAGACCCTGGAACACCGGAGCCTATAAAATCTGCTTTATTAGAAGGAGCTTCATGGTGGAATCAAGCTTATGAGGCTATTGGTTTTAAAAATGCATTTCAAGTTAAAATTTTACCTAAAGACGCTGATCCAATGGATTGTAGATATAATGTAATTCAGTGGGTTCATAGATCCACTAGAGGATGGAGTTATGGCTCAAGTGTTGTTGATCCAAGAACGGGAGAAATTATTAAGGGCCATGTAAGTCTTGGTAGCTTAAGGATAAGGCAAGATTTTTCAATAGCTCAAGCATTATTAAATAAACCGTATTTAGAAGGAGATAATCATAATCCTATGTTAGAAATGGCGCTAGCTAGAATTAGACAGTTAAGTGCTCATGAAGTAGGGCACACCCTTGGATTTGTTCATAATTTTGCAGCTAGCACAAAAGATAGGGCCTCTGTTATGGATTATCCTCATCCACTTATTTCTATAGAAAATAACAATATAAATCTTGATAATGCATATGATGAAGGTATTGGAGAATGGGATAAGATTACAGTAGCTTATAGCTATTCAGATTTTAGTGAAAGTATTGATGAAAATCAGACGTTAAATAAGATATTGGATGATGCATATAGTAGTGGCCTAAGATTTATAAGTGATAGCGATGCAAGAGCAATTGGTGGAGCACATTCTCTAGGACATTTATGGGATAACGGTGAAAGTGCTTCTGTTGGTTTAGAGGATATAATCAAAGTAAGGAATAAGGCTATTACAAATTTTTCAGAATATAATATTCAAAAAAACCAACCCTTTTCTGTTCTAGAAGATGTTTTTGTCCCACTATATTTCCTACATAGATATCAAACTGAAGCAGCTGTTAAACTTATAGGAGGTTTAGAATATAACTATGCAACAAGAGGAGATAATCAAACTACTGTTAAAGAAATTAATTATTTAGATCAAAAAAACGCTTTAAATTCTGTTTTGAAAACTGTAAATGCTAACTTCCTGTCAATTCCTAAAAGCAAAATCAGTCTTTTTCCTCCAAGAGCATTTGGTTATCCTAGATCAAGAGAATCATTTAAGTCTATGATGGGAGTAGGCTTTGATCCTATAAGCATTGCTTCCACTGCTAGTGATATGACATTTTCTTTGCTTTTACACCCAGAGAGAATGAATAGACTAATTCTTCAAAAATCATTAAATAGTTCATCACTTGGTATATCAGAAGTATTTGATAGATTGATTTCTTATACATTTAAAGTAAATAATGAGGACTTATATATAAATGAAATTCAACAGACAGTAAATCATAAAGCTCTAGAACATTTAATGAATTTAGTGGTTTCAAATAATTGTCTTTTTCAGGTTAAAGATGCAGCAAATAAGGCTATAGGAAGTATAGAAAAATTGTTATTATCAAAAGCTTACAAGGATTTTGCCTATAGCTCATATTATAAGGATTTAATTAAGAATTTTAAATCAAATCCCGAAAAGTATAAAATGTCTAAATCGTTAAGAATTCCAGATGGATCACCAATTGGTTCTAGTGAATGTAGTTATATAAATTAGTTTTATGCATGTAGATTTAAGAAGTGATACTGTTACAATTCCCTCAGAAGCAATGCTTAATGCAATGCTCTCTGCCAAAGTTGGAGATGATGTATATGGTGAAGATCCTTCTGTAAGAGAATTAGAAAAAAAACTAGCAGCTATGTTTGGAATGGATGTGGCAATGTTTTTTCCATCAGGGACAATGGCAAATCAAACTGCTATTAAACTACACACAAATCCAGGCGATCAAGTAATATGTGACAAATATTCTCATGTTTACAATTATGAAGCTGGAGCAGGAGCATTCACTAGTGGAGTTTCTTTTAAATTAATTGATGGTGAAAGAGGTATGTTTAATAGCAATCAAGTTCTGGAGTCAATTAATCCTAAAGAATTTTATCACAGTCCATTGTCTTCATTAGTTGTTATAGAGAATACAACAAACAAAGGGGGTGGTGCTTGTTGGGATATAGAAGAGATAAAAAACATAAGAAAGATTTGTAAAAAAAATCATTTAGGACTACATCTTGATGGAGCCAGAATATGGAATGCTTTAGTTAAAAAAGAAGAAAGACCTTTAGAATATGGAGATATTTTCGATACAGTATCTGTTTGTTTAAGTAAAGGACTTGGATGTCCAATAGGTTCAGTTCTGCTTGGCAAACAGAAAATAATGAAAAAAGCTATTAGAATAAGAAAAATTTTAGGTGGTGCCATGAGACAATCGGGTTATCTTGCAGCTGCAGGTGTTTTTGCTATAGAAAACAATATTAAAAGGCTTTCAGATGATCATATAAGAGCTAAAGAAATAGGAGAGAAGCTAATTAATATGTCTTTCGTTAAAAAAGTTCAGGATATAGAAACAAATATAATAGTATTTGAAATCGATAAAAGTGTTAAAAAAGAGACAATTATTAATGCTTTTAATAAATTAAATATTTTATTTGATTGGCATTCTATGGGTGCAAAGAAAATTAGAATTGTAACACACATTAATTATACTAAGGAGAAGCATACGTATTTATTAGATTCTCTAGAAACCCTTAAAATTTAATATTCTTTTTGAATTAGATTAAATTAAGTGTTTTTAGAAAAAAACACTTAATTTTGCAATGCATTAGAAATTAGATATTTTTAATTGTTTGTTATAATGGAAAAAAGCAAAAAAATTGCAAATAATATATTAGATCTCATAGGTGAAACACCTATGATTAAATTAAATAAGATAACATCTGAATTAAAAGGTGAATATTTTGCGAAAATCGAAGGATTTAATCCTGGCCACTCAACTAAAGATAGAATAGCATTATATATAATTGAAGAAGCTGAAAGAAAAGGCATATTAAAACCTGGAAATACTATCATTGAATCAACTTCTGGAAACACTGGCTTTAGCATTGCTATGGTTTCAATAATCAAAGGATATGAATGTATGTTAGCTGTAACTTCAAAATCAACTCAAGATAAAATAGATATGCTAAAAGCAATGGGAGCAAATGTGTTTATTTGTCCTTCTAATGTTGCTGCTGATGATCCAAGATCATATTATCAGGTTGCTAAAAGATTACATGAGGAAATTAAAGGCTCTGTATATATAAACCAATATTTTAATAATTTAAATTCTGAAGCGCATTATAAAACTACAGGTCCAGAAATTTGGAAGCAAAGCAATGGAAAAATAACACACTTGATTGCATGTAGCGGTACAGGAGGAACAATATCAGGAATTGCAAGATATTTGAAAGAAAAAAATTCAAAAATCAAGATAATTGGAGTTGATGCTTATGGCTCAGTTTTAAAAAAGTATCATGAAACAGGAGAGTTTGATGAAAAAGAGATTTTTCCATATAGAATTACAGGATTGGGTAAAAATATAATTCCATCAGTAACAGATTTTAAAATTATAGATAAATATGTAAAGGTAAATGACGAAGATAGTGCTCATTCAGCTCGTGAAATAGTAAAGACTGAAGGAATTTTTGTAGGATATACAAGTGGAGCAGTATTTCAAGCAATAAAACAGTTGAATAGAGAAGGAGAATTTACAAAAGATGATAAAATTGTTGTTATTTTCCCGGATCACGGATCAAAATATTTAAGTAAAATATACAATGATAAGTGGATGCAAAAGCAAGGGTTTTTTGACTCACAACATGAAAGCACTTTAAAGAGTATTCAATATATTAAGTAGAGCACTATTTTTAAACAACACATTAATGAAAGATCTTTTTGAAAAAATATATAGTAATAAGGGGCCATTAGGAAAATGGGCTAATGTTGCTGAGGGTTATTTTGCTTTTCCAAAACTTGAAGGAGAAATTTCAAATAGAATGAAATTTCAAGGTAAGGAAGTAATAACTTGGAGTGTCAATGATTATTTAGGTTTAGCTAATCATCCAGACGTTAGAAAAACTGATGCAGAAGCTGCAAAAACATATGGATCAGCGTATCCGATGGGTGCAAGATTAATGTCAGGCCATACTTTATTACATGAGAAATTAGAGAAAGAACTTGCAGAATTTTCTAATAAAGAAGCTTCATATGTACTAAATTTTGGATATCAAGGCATACTGTCAACAATAGATTCATTATTAGGTAAAAATGATGTTGTTGTTTATGATATGGATGCTCATGCCTGTATAGTAGATGGTGTAAGATTACATCTTGGTAAGAGATTTACATATAAACACAATGATATCTCTAGTTTAGAGAAAAATCTTGAAAGAGCTACAAAAATTACTTTAGATACTGGTGGAGGTATACTAGTTATTTCAGAAGGAGTATTTGGGATGAGGGGTGAGCAAGGAATACTAAAAGAAATCACGGATTTAAAAGAAAAGTACAACTTTAGATTATTAGTTGATGATGCACATGGTTTTGGGACTCTAGGATCAACTGGAGCTGGTGCAGGAGAAGAACAAGGTGTTCAAAATAAAATAGACGTATATTTTGCAACTTTTGCTAAGTCGTTAGCTAGTACAGGAGCATTTATTGCATCTGATAAAGAAGTAATAGATTACTTAAAATACAATATGAGATCACAGGTATTTGCTAAATCTCTTCAAATGCAATTAGTGGTTGGTTTATTAAAAAGATTAGAAATATTAAGATCTATCCCTGAGCTTAAAGACAAGTTATGGGAAAATGTAAATGAGCTTCAAACTGGATTGAAAGAAAGAGGATTTGATATTGGTACTACACAGAGTTGTGTTACTCCTGTTTATTTAAAAGGAACTGTTCCGGAGGCATTTGCTTTGGTTAAAGATTTAAGAGAAAACCATTTAATCTTTTGTTCAGTTGTTATATATCCAGTTGTACCTAAAGGACTAATCCTATTAAGATTAATTCCAACAGCATCTCATGACTCAAAAGACATTCAAAAAACATTACATGCATTTTCTACAATAAGAGATAGACTTGACTCAGGATTATATAATAAGTTGTCTAAAGATTTTCAGGTATAATACTTATTAAAGCGCTTTTCTATAGGTGCACCTTTTTTTTCTTAGTACTGGATTAAAATTTTTCCAAATTTTATCTATAGCATCATTTTCTATTAATTCTGGCGTTCTATGACAGTCTTCAATTCCTTTTCCTTTTAAGTTTTGTAATAGAGAATCAAAAAGAATAGCTGTCACCCCCTTATTTTGATGGTCAGGATGTATTCCAATTAGATATAAGGTTACATTTTTAACATATTTTCTAGCATTAATTAAATGAAAAAACCCAAAAGGATACAACTTCCCCTTCATTTTTTGTAGTGCTTTAGCATAAGAAGGCATTATTATAGCAAAACCTATAATATTATTGTTTTTGTCAAAAACGAATGTTATAAACTTTGGATTTATAAATCTTAAGAATTTATTCTTTATGTATTCTTTTTGAATATCATTTATCTCAACAAATGACGACAATTTTGAATAACTCTTATTAAACAAATCAAACATTTCATTTACATTATTTAAAGCATCTTCTATTTTATTGAAATTAACAGCCTTAAAATCATATCTCCTTTGAATTATTTTACTCATTCTAAAATAATAGTCTATATCAATGTTTTGAAAGGAAAATGTTTTTTCTGAATACTTTTTTTCTACTGTAAAATTGAGTTTTTTAAAATGAGATGAGTAGTAAGGATGATTATACCAGGTAACCATAGTTCCAATTTTATCAAATCCATACGTCAGAACTCCAACTTTATCTAAATTTGAAAAACCCATTGGTCCCTCCATATATTCAAGATTATTAGCCTTTCCAATTTCAATTACTTTATCAATCAATTTTTTAGTAACATTTAAATCATCTATTACATCAAACCAACCAAATCTAATTTTTTTTGTTTTTTGCTCATTTACTTCTATGGAATTAATAATAGCTGCGATTCTACCAACGATTTCATTATCAATTATAGCTATATATAGTGAGACATTGGCATTCTTTAGTGCAGGATTAATATCGGAATTAAAAATATTTATTTCTTCACTTATAATAGGAGGAACCCAATATTTTGAGTCTTTATATAATTTAAAGGGGAATTGTACAAATTTCTTTAAATCAGAATTATTTTTTACTTCTTCAATTTTTATCATTCACTGTCTTTGTGTAAATCAAATCTATAGCTGCCTCCAAAATTAATGTAAAATATTTTTGGTGTGTCCTTGAAATTAATTATTAATGATGCATCAAGTTGTAAGTTTTCATTACTAAGATATGCAGCACCAAATTTTAACATGTTTTCAGCATAAAAATCACTATTTATTCCATGAGCTTCAATGAAACTAACCCAATGACTATTAATAGCATAGGTAAGGGTTGTTATATATTCAAAGTCATTTTGGTCTGTTCCAATCCTTTCAAGAATTAAATTATTTATAAGCACAAAATTATTACTAAAATTATTTTGAGTAGCTATTGTAAATGTAGGACTAACACCCTTTATCCCATGCGCAGTATAAGGATTATTTTTTCCATCAATATTTATTCCTGCGTATACTGAAACTGCTGGAATAAGAGAGCTCCATTTAAATTTATTATTTGCCCAATAACTATATAAATTAGGTTTATCATCTCTATTTTTATACGGATCATACACTAAATATTTAGCTCCAATTTTAAATTTTTTAAAATTACTTCTATTGTATTTAGTATCTATAGTTGATCTCATATCAGTGAATTGATCATTTTGATATAGACCACTGACTTGTATTTCTAGCTCTTCAAGAATAAGACCATATCTAAGCATAAAGTTTAATCCCATTCCTTTAACTTTATTATCTAATAATTCATGTTTTTCATTTAATAAATATGCTCCAGTTTCTATCTGAATTACATTTGATCCAACTGAAAAAGCACTTTGAGAATCTCCAGGTCTATTTGAATTAATAATTTCGGTGTATTGTGCAGAAATTTTATTACTAATAAAAAATGTAAAAGTTATTAAAATAAGTAAGTGCTTTTTCATGTTATTGTTGATGTTTTACAAAGATAAAATATTTATATTTTAATATTATATTAACTCTTTTAAATTCTAAGAATTGTATTTTTGTTTTTGAATATAAAAATCATTTAAATTGGGCATATTAAAATTTATATTAAGTTTACTAGTTGCTTACTATGTCTTTAAGTTTTTATCAAGAATATATTTAGGTTATATAATTAATAAGTTCAAGAATAATACTTACCGTCATACTACGAATAATACTAAAAAAGAACAAGAAGGAGAGGTTACAATTGATAAAATGCCTAAAGAAAATTCAAAAAAGAATAATGCTGGCGATTATATAGACTATGAAGAAATTGATTAAACCTTCACAACAGTTATGATTCTAAAGAATTTCATAAAAAATTATTTCAAACATTTTTGCGTATTAATTCTATTTTGTTTTATATCCCTTTTGTATTTTTCTCCAGTTTTACAAGGTAAAAAAATCTTGCAAAATGATATTGTTCAGTACTCTGGAATGGCTAAACAACAGAGTGATTTTAGAGATAAAACAGATTCTGAAACATATTGGACCAACGGAGCTTTTTCAGGTATGCCTACCTATCAGCTTGGTGCAAAATACCCTCACAACTATATAAAGAAACTAGATTTATTATTAAGGTTTTTACCTAGACCTGCAGATTATTTGTTTTTATATTTTTTAGGGTTTTATATACTAATGCTTAGCCTAAAGGTAGAATACAGATTAGCTGTTTTAGGTGCTCTTTCCTTTGGGTTTTCTACTTATTTAATAATAATTATTGGTGCTGGACACAATGCTAAGGCACATGCTATTGCATATATGCCGTTAGTTCTTGCGGGTGTTTTAATGGTTTTTAACGGAAAATATTCAAAAGGGTTTTTATTATCAACATTAGCCCTTGGATTGCAGTTTTGTGCTAATCACTTTCAAATGACCTATTATTTGATGTTTATAGTACTGCTAATTGGATTTTATACTATGATTGATTGTTGGAAAAAAGATCAAACCAGACATTATTTTAAATCATTAGGGATATTA
>Ga0208750_1000069_pt1 | contig 26001 bp, 23 predicted proteins | sample Knorr_S15_td_O2m_FD_185602 | JGI IMG/M metagenome (GOLD analysis project Ga0208750, IMG submission 185602) | Marine microbial communities from Southern Atlantic Ocean transect - Knorr_S15_td_O2min_ad_340m_LV (SPAdes) (version 2) | ecosystem: Environmental > Aquatic > Marine > Oceanic | place...
ATCCTGGATGTGTAGAGTATTTAAAAGTATTAAGAGCATGCGGGTATTTTTCTTATGAGCCCATAGAGATAAACGGAAATAAAATTAGGCCAATTGATTTAACCTCAAAACTTTTGTTTCCAATGTGGGAAATGAAAGAAGGAGATGAGGACTATACAGTAATGAGAATTAAAATTATTGGAGATGAAGCAGGAAAAAAAGTTTGTTATACCTACAACTTGTTGGACAAATATCAGGATAAAACAATTTCAATGGCAAGAACAACAGGATATACCTGCACTGCTGTTTCAGACTTAGTTTTAGAAGGAAAATATGATAGAAAAGGCGTGTCTCCACCAGAGTTTTTAGGCAAGCATTTTAATGAGATTAACAAATATTTAAAAGACAGAAAAGTAATTTATAATACACAAAAACAGTTTTTATAAAAACTATTCGTCTAAAAGAGCACTGATGTCTTCAACAACTTGTAGAGCTTCAAGCATTAACGTCCCATTATAGATCCCACGAATTCTTTTATCTCTATCTACTAAGATAAAATATTCTGTATGTAGAAAGTCAGTACTGTCCTTAGAAAACCCCATAGTTTCTTCTGCAAAATAAGACTCTCTAGCAAGCGAATAAATTTCATTTTTACTGCCTGTTAAAAAATGCCAATTATTTGTTTTGATCTCGTTAAACTCAACATAATCTGCAAGCTTATCAGGAGTATCAATCCAGGGGGTTACACTATATGATAAAATCACAACCCTAGGATCATTAGAAAAAGCCTTTTCTATAAGCTTCATATTTCCAGTCATATCTGGACAGATGCTTGTGCAGGAAGTAAACATAAAATTAGCAATGTGAATTTTACCTTCTATTTCCTTGTTGGTAATTGTTTTTTCATTTTGATTGATAAATGAGAAATCCGATATTTTGTGAGAAATTATTTCTTCAACTTCCCCGTTTGATAGAAAATATGGAGTAAAATCAGGAGAATTATAGAAGGGAATAGACGTATTATTGGTGCTACATCCAGTTATAAAAATAAGAGGGAAAATATTAATTAGCAAAAATACTATCCGAGACATTTACACAGTTTTTTATCCCCAGCAAACCATACCGACGATTATTTTTAATTATATAATTTGATTTTATTCTTCCATCAGCCCACCATATTTTTTGAGAACCTTTTTCGTATCCATTTTCATAATTTGATTCTCTCAAAAGGCTACCATCTTTTTTCCATTCATATCTTTTCCCATGATATTCGCCATTTTTAAAATTATATTCGAAAGCTTTTTCTCCACTCATATAATAGCTCAAATATTGTCCTATTTTTTTACCACTTTTGAACATCCTAATCTCCATTAGACTTCCATTAGTATAGAATTTTTTCCAAACCCCATCTTTAAGGCCTTTATTATAGAATGATATTGACAGAGTGTCTTTTTGATTAGGCTGTAGTTTAAGGACGTATCCTGTATAGACCTCTTTATTAAGCTGAACATAGCGCTTGGTAAGATCTAGTCCGCTTTCATTGTCAGGAATCCATTGATATTCTGGGCTGCTACAAGAGATAACCAGAAAAAATATCAAAAGCAATTTAATCACTAACCGTTCCAGGATTTCCATAATAACCGCTTCCATTAATATAAGGATCGTCTGCTGTTACATGATAGTGATACATTCCATCTGGAAAATCAGCAGTTGTTGTGAAATGACCATGATATGCATCTAGATCTGAGCTGTCAATAGTTTGACCATTTTCTTCCGGGCCATAAACGGGAAATCCATCAAGCAAAAACCCAATTAATGCTGCTCTTCCCTCATTTGAGGTAAGCCAAAATGGCTCCATATGATAGTGATATCTGCCACTAGCATTATTTTCTTGTCCTGGCCCTAATGGAGCAGGATGTCCATTATACTGATCAAAAGAATTAATTTCTTGTGCTAAAGGAGATCCTCCACCAGCATATTGATTATAAAAAGGCACGCCATTTAATGAAACCCCTATTGGCCCCATTGATGTAGGGTTGTTTGCGGTGGACTGTTCTGGAAAAGCAGGAATCTTAAAAGCAATTGACAATTCAGAGATTCTATTAGGGTTTAAATTAAAATTTGTAACAAACGGATTAGACCCATCATAAGCAATGTACATAGCGTCTTCCCATTGAGTATTAATAAAATATGGACTTTGATGGTCTGGAACACCATTGGTGTTTATAAAAATCCAATCTCCTTCAATATATATATCAGAAGTAGTTCCATAAACTCTTTCATAAATAGACATCGGTATTAATGATGAGGCTTCTTCATTATTGTTATCTGAATTATCTGATGAATCGTTATTATCGTTTGAATCATCATTGCTACATGAAAAAGCAAATAACAAAGCTAGAAAACATACAAGTTTGAATTTCATTTTTTAAAATTATTGCTTGATAAATTTTTCAGAACTTATATGGTTTTCTTTTGTAATAATTCTCAATATATATTCCCCAGAGCTTAATCTAGAAACATCTATAGAATTAATGTTGTTAGCCAATTTATAATTAAGCACTCTTCTTCCGGCTATATCAAATATGCTAATAATGGAATGATCTAAGTCCAATGAAGAGCTTATTGTTAGACTGTTTTTTACAGGATTTGGATATAGAACAAATTCTCCTATAAATGAATCCTCTAGAGACAATGTTTCTCCTTCGGTAATATTAATTGTTGTATTAATACTAGGATTATTTATAACATCAACAATGCCTGAAGGCCAATATACTGTTATAGAGTTAACTGATGAGTCTGAACCAAGGCCAAAATGAGTATTAAGCGAGCTCATATATCTAAAACCAGAGCCACTAACGACATCTCTAATTTGTGTTCCAACACCAGGAGAATTAATTTCAACCCTAGCTCCAATTCCATTTGTATTGCTAGTTGTCCCAGTAGTTGTAATTTTTAGCCAATTGCTATTGTTACCATCATTTAGATATAAATTTGTTCCGTTAAACAGATCAACAAAACCATCATTATTTGCATCTCCAATAGCACCAGGGCCTGGAGTTCCAGCAGTATATAGAGAAAAAGTAAAATCCCCATTGTTTAATAAAATATCTCCATCAGTGAAAATGTCAATATACCCATCGTTGTCAACGTCTGCAGAATTGTTTTCTATTCCATATGGAGCTTCTTCCACTCCAGAATTAGCTGTGACATCTGTAAATGTGCCATCTCCATTGTTTTTCATTAATTTATGAGCTCCATCACCACTTGCGCTAGCGCCAACATAAACATCTAGATAGCCATCATTATCAAAATCCCCCCAAGCTGAAGACCAGGTTTGAACAGGATCGCCTAAATTGGAACTATTATCATGACCCCCATCAGGATAATACGAATTATACCATCCGGTTACATCTGCTACATTTGAAAAGGTGCCGTCTCCATTGTTTCTCCATAATTCATTATTTTTCCACTGCACATTACCCCCTCTACATTTAGCAATAAACATATCTATATCTCTGTCATTGTCATAGTCAATCCATACAGAGCCGTAATTACCTCCTTCTTGAGCAGAGGTGTCCCATGAAGCTAGCTCATATGCTACTCCACCTACCCCAGAAGTGATTCCATTTTCATCTGGTCCTTGAAAAAACTCTAACACACCATTACCATCATTAATATAATAAACTGTAGCCTCTATATCATGACATACAAAGGCATCTAGATGTCCATCATTATTAATGTCAACAAAATTTGATCGTTGAGAAAAAACGTATTCTGAACCAGAGATTTCTGTATATGAAGTTCCATCTGAATTAGCTTGCATAAAAGTAACACCACTTCCTCCGCCATAAAGGAGGTCGTTATACCCATTTCCATCAAAATCACCCGCTGCTAAACTCCAACTAGGAGTATTATCCGCATATGAAGTTTCAATACTTACAGGATTGAAGCCACCGCCTTCACCTAGCTGATAGTGAATATTTATGCTTGTTTGTTGAATTGAAACCAGGTCATCTAATTTGTCATTGTTCATATCTAAAAGTCCTCTTTCAGATCCAACAGTGGAAACAGAAGACACAGTAAAACCAAATGGAGGCGGAGGTGGAGGATCAGACTCTATAAGCTGAAACTCAAAACTTTCATTTTCCCACCTATCATCCCACGCAATATAATAACTCTCTCCAGCATATACATAGAAGGACGTAACAGATAAATATTCTTCGCCACTGTCATCATCTCCAGCGACACAGCTAAGATCATCACAAGACCCTTGATATACATGAAATCTTGTGTCAAGATTGTCATTAACTTCAAGGTCTGATGTTATGGTTGTCAAATAATCGTCATTCGGGGTATATATATACCATTCGAGATCTCCATTGGATGCATCATATTCGCTGCAGTTTAATTCGTAATTCTCGCCATTTATGGAATCAACATAATGTGTCCCTGGCCCTATTGAGATAGGATTAGCACAAGAATCACCACTGTCTCCCTGAGAGTATACAGGAAGAAAAGTAAAAAACATAGCAAAAACAAAAATCAATTTTTTCATAAAAAAGGGTTTAATTACAATCTATATCTAATGAAGTTATCCATTCCTCAATCAAATCAACAGCCTCTTGATGTACAAGAGTTCTGCCTAGTAAAGGCATTCTGTATTCTTCCTCAACAGACGCCATTCTAAAATGAAGAACTGATCTGATGACATTACCAGGAGCAACAATTAAATCTGTTCCATTTCCTAAATCTGTATCAGGAGCAAGACAGACGCCTAAATTAGTTAAATCTTCAGTTGAATCAAAATCAAGTCTTATAGGGCGATATTCACAATGGGTATTGTCTGAGTGGCAATGAGCACAATTTATATCTATATAGGATCTCACTCTTAATTCTAATGAATTTGAAGGATCTGCCCAGTCAATCATTGTCTCTATATTGTCAGGAGCATTGTCGAGGTATCCATAATCTATCCATTTTTCAATTTGATTCATGCTATGATTTCCATAATTCACAACTTTATTAATATTTTTTGGCTTTACTCCCGCAGGGACAGAAGTGTCATAGACTTTATGACAAGTAATACACTCAGAACTACTAGGGATTCTGTAATTAACTGTATTAGTAATACTGTTTTCTGTCCACTCTATTTCAACGGTACTCCCGTCCATATTGTAAACAGCTTCAGTTTGCTCATCATTCCAAATATAGTTTGCAAAACCCCAGCCCTCAGCTTTTTTAATCATTAATCTTGTTTCAATATTTTTTCTTTCATTTGAAGGAACAACCCCGTTATATGAAAAGTTTTTGATTAAAATTGTTCCCGTAGGGAAATTTAATGTTTCAGAATCACCCAAGTAATAGGCGCTTTCCTCTTGCGGCATCCAGACAAAACGATTTTTTTCTGAATAGTCTGTAAAAAGAGGATTAATTAATTCATAAGGAAGGACTCCATATACAGGAGTGAGATTTTTCATCTCTCCTTGAAAAAAATTATATTCTGACAAATTTGTATAAGGCAGCGCCTCAAGATTAAAATATACTGGAGAATAAGCGATATGCACATATTCCTCATTCATTGAACAATTAAAAAAAACAATTGCCCAGGACAAAAAGAAAAAAGACAATATTTTTTTATAAATTTTTGTTTTCACCACTATTAATGTGGCCCAAAAATACAAAAACTAATTTTGTACTCAACAAAGTAAGCACTCAATAAAAAAAAGAAAGGAGAAGGCTTATTCAATTATGGAGCGCGAAATTCTGTTTGTGGAAATACCGCTGATTAACTCATACGAGATTGTTCCGGCTAAGGAACACAAATCTTCTGCAGTATGAACATCATCAAATATAATTACTTGATCGCCTTCTTTACATTTAATATTTGACACATCTACCATTATAACATCCATGCAGACATTCCCCACTATAAATGCTTTTTCTCCGCTTATAAAAACAAACCCTTTTTTATTTCCAAAGACTCTAGTAATGCCATCAGCATGTCCTATCGGGATTGTTGCAATTTTCTCGTTTTTTTGACTATAGTGAGAGCGATTGTAGCCAACGCTTTCATTCTTATTTATAGTATGGACTTGTGAAATAACAGATTTTAGTCGATGAACAGGAGAGAACTTAATTTTTTGGGCTCCACTAAAACCATATAACCCTATTCCTGATCTAACCATATCATAATGAGCTTCAGGAAAATTTATTAGCCCTGAAGTATTACAGATGTGCAGCATAGGAGTATATTCTAATTTGGAAATAATAGTCGAACTCATAGTGTTAAACAATTCAATTTGTTTTTTTGAAAATGAGACTTCAGAAGTATCTTCACTCGCTGCCAAGTGAGAATAAATACTTCTAACCACTATATTGCTAGATTTTAGGATTTTAGAAATAACATCAGGCAAATCATCTAAACTAAACCCAACCCTATTTAATCCTGTGTTTAGCTTTACATGTACAGGATATTTTTTGAAGCCATTTTCTTTTAAAAATCTCAGAAATTTTTTCAAAATAATAAAGGAATATAAACTTGGTTCTAGATTAAATTTGACAATTTCTTCTATTGAACTGGCCTGGGGCAGAAATACAAGAATAGGGGTTTTTATTCCTGCTTTTCTTAAAATTACCCCCTCAGAAGCATAGGCAACAGCAAAATAATCTATATCTAATTCTTGAAGTTTCTTTGATACAACTAAAGCATCACTACCATAGCCATTGGCTTTTACAACAGCCATTAATTTTGTATTTTTTTTTGAAAGTAGAGACTTGATATGAAAAAAATTCTTCTCTAGGGATTGTAAATTAATTTCAAGAACAGACTGTTGAGCCATAGTCATTTTTTGTTCTTTTTTGCCCTCCTGTTCATCCGCTTAAAAAATGTGGCTCTGCAAACAGGCTCATACTCTTCTTCTTGGCCTAACATAATTAGTTCATCATTTTTAGCTTTTCTATAGCTGTATTGTGCAAGACCTCCAGTTTTTGAGCAAATTGCGTGAACTTTAGTTACATATTCTGCTGTTGCCATTAGGCTTGCCATTGGCCCAAAAGGCTTCCCTGCATAGTCCATGTCTAAGCCTGCAATTATAACCCGAACACCACTATTTGCTAATGCATTACAGACCTCAATTATTTCATCATCGAAAAACTGAGCCTCATCAATTCCAACTACATCACATTTTTTTGCAATAGCATATATTTCGCTAGCACTTGAAACAACTCTGCATTTAATTTTGTTTTTATTGTGAGAAACAATTTTTGATTTCTTATGTCTTGTGTCAACAATTGGCTTGAAAATAGCGACTTTTAGTTTAGCAAATTCCGCTCTCTTTAGACGTCGAATTAATTCTTCAGTTTTTCCTGAGAACATAGATCCACAGACTACCTCAATCCATCCAAATTGTTTACCATATTTCAAAGTATTTTCAAGAAACATTTTGTATTTTTAAAATTACAGGTTGATTTAAATAAATTAGATTTTAAAAAAATAAATTTAATAAAAATCAAATACCTATTTCACCCAAATTAAAAGAAATTCTTTTTAAGAAGCAATGAGCAAGCTATATATTATCCCAACACCCATCGGAAACTTGCAAGATATAACCTATAGAGCAGTTAAGATATTGTCTGATGTAGATTTAATTTTGGCAGAAGACACAAGAGTCTCAAAAACTCTTCTAAAACACTATGACATCTCTACAAATATGATTTCATATCATATGCACAATGAACACAAAAACACAAAAGGTATAATTGAAAAATTAAAAAACGGAACGATTATAGCAATTATTAGTGATGCGGGAACTCCAGGAATTTCTGACCCAGGGTTTTTATTAATAAGAGCTTGTATAGAAAATAAAATTCCTGTTGAATGTTTCCCTGGAGCGACAGCATTTGTTCCAGCGCTTATCCAGTCGGGAATCCCCAGCGATAGATTTCTTTTCGAGGGATTTCTTCCACATAAAAAAGGAAGAACAAAAAAACTGCTAAAACTATCAAAGGAGAACAAAACACTTATCCTCTACGAATCTCCACACAGGCTACTAAAAACATTAGAAGATTTATGTGAGTATCTTGGAGAAGAAACTACAGCAAGTGTTTCAAGAGAATTAACTAAAATCCATGAAGAGACAATTCGTGGAACATTACTATCAATTAAGAATCACTATAGCAACAAAAAACCAAAAGGCGAAATTGTGATAGTGATTGCATCTAACAATTAATATATGACAAACAAAGTAATTACAAAATGGAGCGAAGGAATGAAGTTTCAAACTATTGGCCCAAACGGATCCTCATTAACTTTAGGCTCTTCATTAGAAGGGGACAATCAAAAAGTTGCCAGCCCTAAAGCATTAATGCTGTCTTCTTTGGCGGTGTGTTCAGGAATAGATATTGTTTCCATATTAGAAAAAATGAAGGTTGAGCTTAATGACTTTAAAATAAATACTATTGGCAGCTTGACCCAGGAACATCCAAAATATTATAACAAAGTTTCGATGGAATATCATTTTTATGGAGAACAGCTAGACAAAGAAAAAATCAACAAAGCAGTTAATTTATCTATTACAAAATATTGTGGAGTAATGGAGATGTTTCGATCATTCGCAGAAATTACGACAGAAATTCATTACAATTCGTAGAACAAATGATTTGGGAGTTAGAAAAAGAGCAAGACAAGACTAAAATTAAAACGCTACAAAATCAGCTTAATGTAAGCAAGCTAGTATCTGTCCTACTATTAAATAGAGGTATAGACACTTTTGATAAAGCAAAAAATTTTTTTAGGCCTTCTTTGACCGACTTGCACGATCCTTTTTTAATGCAAGACATGCAAAAGGCAGTTGATAGAATTCAGCAGGCGATTAAGGGAAACGAAAAAATTCTAGTTTTTGGAGACTATGATGTTGACGGAACTACTTCCACTGCCTTAGTCAGCTCTTTTTTAAACAAACATATAAGCGACACAGTTTTAACCTATATACCTGATAGATATAGCGAGGGGTATGGAATTTCTATGAAATCAATTGAGTTTGCTGAGTCAAATAATGTTAAATTAATTATTGCCTTAGATTGTGGCATTCAGGCACTAGATCAAGTTGAATATGCTAGGGAGAAAAATATTGATTTTATTATTTGTGATCATCATACTCCGTCTAATGAAATCCCAAAAGCCATAGCTGTTCTAAATCCTCTTAGAGAAGACTGCAACTACCCTTACAAGTCGCTATGTGGCTGTGGAATTGGCTTTAAACTCATACAAGGACTAAATGTTATTATGGGGAAACCTATAGAGCAAATAAAAGAATATTTAGATTTGGTTGGCCTTGCAATTGTTACAGACATTGTTGCATTGACTGGAGAAAATCGTATTTTATGTTACTATGGATTACAGCAAATTAATCAATCACCAAGAATAGGATTGAAGGCAATAATTGATACTCTTGAAAAAGAAACTATAACAATTAATGAATTGGGATTTTATATTGGCCCCAGGATTAATGCTGCAGGGAGAATGGATTCAGGCAATTTAGCTGTAGAATTATTAATAGAGGAAGATTTAGATAAAGCCAGAATTTTAGCTGAAAAATTAAATCAATTAAATATAGAAAGAAGAGTATTAGATAAAGAAACTACTCTAGAATCGCTAAGTCAAATCAAGAAACACAAAAATGAAGAGTCCAGTGTTACTGTAGTTTGTAATCCTGACTGGCATAAAGGAGTTATAGGAATAGCAGCATCAAAATTAATAGAAACATATTATAGACCTACTATAGTATTTACCTCTAGTGATGATTTTTTCGTTGGATCAGCAAGGTCAGTTAATGGATTCAACATTCATGATGCCATTGGAAAATGTAAAGAATTTGTTTTACAATACGGAGGCCATAAGTATGCTGCAGGAATAAAAATAAAAAAATCTCAATACAAAGATTTTAAAGACAAATTTGAAGAAGTGGTAAGGAGCACAATTTCTAAGGAGGCAGCAAGCAAAAAAGTTGCCATTGAAGGAGAAATTAAATTGGAAGAAATAACACCAAAATTTTATAGAATATTAAAACAGTTTGCTCCTTTTGGCCCTGGAAATAAAACCCCTATATTTAGTGCCAACAATTTAAGAGACACGGGATATGCAAAAGTTGTGGGCCAGGACAATACACATTTAAAATTTAATTTAACACAACAAAACAGTTCAGTAATATACAACGCAATAGGCTTTGGCCTTGCTAATAAATACCCAAATATTTTAAACAAAAAAATATTCAATGCTGTATTTACTGTAGATCAGAATGAATGGAACGGACAACAAAAACTTCAATTAAAAGTAATGGATATAAAAAACTAAATTTTGGACAATAAGCTAGACCCATATGCAGCACTTAGGTACAGGGAATTTAACATATTCCTGCTTATCCGATTTATTTTAGTCATAGGCTGGTCCATGCAATTTATTATTGTAGAATGGGAGGTTTATAGTTTAACCAAAGACCCCCTCTCTTTAGGATTAATTGGATTAGTCGAAGTAATTCCAGCGGTTTCAATGGCATTATTTGCAGGGCATATTGTAGATCAAAACGAGAAAAAAAGATTGTTTGTCTATGCGATAATCGCCTTTCTTCTTGTTGCTATAGGATATTATTTTGTGACAAGCCCTTATGTGTATTCTACATACTCTTCCAAAGCAGTTTTAATTGGCATATATCTTTTAGTCTTTATAGGAGGGTTTATTAGGGCTTTTTTTGGACCGATAATTTTTTCTTTAGTAGCGCTGATTGTCCCTAAGAAAATATATCCTAATGCAGCAACATGGAGCAGCTCAACATGGCAGTTGGCCATTGTTGTAGGCCCAGCATTTGCAGGATTTTCTATTGCCTGGATTGGTGTTCATGCTTCAATGGGATTTGTGCTTGCTGCTATTTTTGTAGGCCTATTATTGACAATGTTTATTAAGAAAAAACCAATACTTAATCCAAAAATTGGAGAGCCCATTTTACAAAGCTTAAAAGCAGGACTTGCTTTTGTTTACAAAACAAAAGCAATACTAGTCGCCATTACTTTAGATATGGTAGCTGTATTATTTGGTGGAGCAATAGCTCTTTTACCAATTTATGCTCAAGATATATTAGAGGTTGGCTCTGAAGGGTTTGGAGTATTAAGAGCCGCTCCTGCTGTTGGCTCTGTTCTAATGATGTTTGTCTCAGCATATATTCCGCTAACTAAAAATGCAGGAAAAAAATTACTTATAGCAATTTTTGGCTTTGGACTATCAATCATTGCTTTTGGAGTTTCATCTATTTTTTGGGTATCAGTAATATCGTTGTTTTTGTATGGAGTGACAGATGGTGTTTCTATGATCATTCGCCAAACAATCCTACAGCTTAAAACTCCAGATGAGGTTAGAGGAAGAGTAGCTTCAGTAAACTCAATTTTTGTAGGATCATCAAACGAACTTGGTGCTTTTGAGAGTGGCCTTGCAGCTAAACTAATGGGAACAGTTCAGGCAGTTGTTTTCGGAGGAGTGATGACGATTTTAACAGTTGGATTTACTTCAATTAAATTTCCTAATTTCAGAAAATTAGATCTAACTAAAGACATGAACGAATAACTAGCAAATAAGGAGTATATTTTTTAATATTTTTTTAGAGAGACTAAACTTCCATCAAACACACCATAGCTAAAATGTGTAATCCAATCGCCAAGATTTATGTATTTTGAATTGCCATTTAATTCAATTTCTAGCGGAAGATGCCTATGGCCAAAAATAAAGCAGTCATAATGCTCTTGTTCTAATTTTGCTCTGCAATATTTTGTTAACCATTCATTTTCATTGCCATTAAAGTTTAAATCTTTGATAGCAGATTTAAGGCGGTTTTTATTAGAAAAGTATTTTCCAATTTTTATTCCTAAATCAGGATGAATACATCTAAAACACCAGTTAAAAAAAGGATTTATAAAAACTTTTTTCATCAATTTAAAAGACTTATCGCCAGGACCTAAACCATCTCCATGGGCTACAAATAGCTTCTTATCATTTATGTTGAACACCGTCGAATCCCTATGCACTGTAATATTCAACTCTTTTTGAAAATAATCTCTGAGCCACATATCATGGTTGCCAACAAAATAATGTATAGAAACACCAGCATCAGATATTTCAGCAAGCTTGCCTAGGGTTCTAGTAAATCCTTTTGGGACAACTTCCTTATATTCAAACCAGAAGTCAAAAACATCTCCAACTAATACAACAGCCTCTGCATCATCTTTAATTTCATCCAGCCAAGAAACAAATTTCTTCTCTCGAAATAAACTTTCTTTGAAATTTGGAGCGCCCAGATGATTGTCTGATGCAAAATATATCTTTTTCCCTTGTGTAAGTTTCATATTATATTGCCATAAATATACTTAAAGATTAATTATCCTTGGCAAACCACTCAGAATAAGAGGTGTCAGTCTCTTGTAGCTTAAGAGAGTGTAACTGTATATTTTCAGGCAGCGCATTATTAATTTTATTAGCTATATCAATAATCATGCCTTCACTTGTTGGTTGGTAGTTTGCTAGAATAACGTTATGTCCCTGGCTCTTTAGTGTTTTAGCAAGTTCAATGTGGGGAGTATTCTGGTTAAATATTATTGAATGATCAAAGCTTTCTATCACTTCTTTTTTAACAATTGATTTCAAATCAGAAAAATCAATCACCATACCATATTTAACATTGTCTTTTTCTTTAATAGGGATGCCAATAACAGTTACATACAATTTATAGCTATGACCATGTACGTTTTTGCATTTCCCATCGTAACCATATAAAGCATGCCCAGCTTCAAAGGTGAACTTTTTAGTTATTCTTATCTTATCCATCTTAAGGTATCAAATTTACATTTTTTCAAAGGATTAATTCATAACAATAGAATGGATCTTGACTTTGGTTAAGGAAACACACATTTTCTAGTCTAACGTAGCCTCTTTGTTCATAGAATCTTTGGTTTCTTGTATTTTTAGAAAAAGTATCTAAGCGAATTGATTCATAATTATTTTTTCTTCCATAATTTTCAGCAAAACTCATTAATTGCTGAGCATATCCTTTAGACTGCATTATGGGATCAATAGCAAGCCTATGAATATATAGATTATTGCTGGTTACTGTCAACCACTTTACGGATCTATATACTTCATCCATTTTAGGAGTAATAGTAATAGACCCTATTGTTTTGTTGTTTTCCACTACTACATAAAGCCAATTGTTTGACAGATCATTTTCAAAGGCTTTTATGTTTGGATATTTCTCACTCCACTGAAGTATGCCCTTAGAAATCATATCTGCTGCACAAGCTCCAGTGATAGATAGTATTGCATCAATATCTTCTGTATTTGCTCTTCGTATATCCATAGTAAACGGTTAATAAAAAAACAAATTTAAGATTAATTCGATTTCCAAATAGATTATTTTTGAATTATGAATTTATTCCTTTCGACATTAATGATTTTTGTGTTAAGGCTAATTGACCAGGCTTTAACAACAATTAGAGGGCTTGTAGTAAGCAAAAAACCTTTTTTGGGAGCATTTATAGGTTTAGTGGAGTCAGCCATATGGATAATTGTTGTTTCTAAAGTAATTAATGATATTGATGAACCGGTTTTAATTTTTGGGTATGCGCTAGGATTTGCAGCAGGGACAGTACTAGGCTCATATATTGAGAGATTTATTGGAATAGGAAGTACAGTGGTAAGGGTTTTTTCTTCTGCAAACTCTCCTAGTGTAGCAAAAGCCTTAAGAGACAAAAATTTTATGGTAACAGTAATTAATGGAGAAGGAAGGGATGGAGCCGTTACTATTTGTTGGTGCATTGTTCCGAGAAGAAAAGTAAGAAAGGTTTTATCAATAATAAAATCTGTTAATCCAGAGGCATATGTTACTACAGACTTTGCAAATCCGACTATATTAAGAAAATAAATGGGGATGTAGCTCAGCTGGCTAGAGCGCTTGACTGGCAGTCAAGAGGTCGTGGGTTCGAGTCCCATCTTCTCCACATATAACCAGTGAATTATACAAGTTAAATTTATGCAAAAAAACAATTAATTGAATTAAAAGAATATTTAGATTTAGGAATTATAACACAGCAAGAATATGATGACAAAGCGGCTTCCTTAAAGAAAATATTATTAGGCAACTAAACCATAGGCATATCTTCTTCTTTTAAATCAATGGCAACTTACATTGTACTTTTTTAATCTCCAATAGTTATAAGGTAACGGTGTGATAAACCCCACAAACAACATTATTGGTATTGTCCACCAAGTTAATATTGCACCTCCAGTTAATATTGCATCAGTAATATTCATAGATAATTCCATTCCTACCATTGATATAAAACTCATACCTAAGGCAGTTTTTAACGCAATTTTAAAACCCATTTGTTTTAGAAGAATTATTGTTTCTAAAATAATAGAGGTTAACAGTCCGTTTACCAACGCTAAACTCATTACTTCAAATGTACTCCAATCGTGTTCTACATTTTGGAAATAGAATATTGTCCCAAAGTCTCCAATAGAACAGCCCAATAAACACCATAGAGTATTTGTTCTTGCTCTTTTCCAAGTGTGTTTACACTTCCAATTCATAACAACTAAATTTCCTTAAAAATAACCCTAATATCGGAACTTTCAATAGATTAGCTTATAATAATCTAAACCATAGGTATATCTTCTTATTTTATAATTATTGTAAATTGTATGTATGAAAAGAATCTTATTTGTCTTTTTATTCCCCTTGTTAATTTTTTCTCAAAAATCAGATTTAAAATTTTATGAAGTATTTAGTAAATCTCAAAACAGCAAAGTGTCGTGCTATAGAATACCCTCAATTATTACTACTGACAAGGGAACAATAATTGCAGCAGTAGATGAAAGGGTTTTCTCATGCAATGATTTAAAATCGAATAGAGACATTAATATTGTAATAAGAACCAGCAATGATGAAGGCAAATCATGGTCATCAATCAACCGACTTGTTGATTATCCTTTTGGAGAATCAGCATCAGACCCATCAATGATTTTTGATAAAAAAACAAAACAAATCTACCTGTTTTATAATTATATGAATCTTGAGAAAGACAAGGATGTTTATTATTTGAAATATGTTACAAGCCTAGATAATGGAATAACTTGGTCACAACCCATTGATATAACTGATCAAATTTCTAAACCTGAATGGAAGAATGATTTTAAATTCATTACATCAGGAAGAGGATTTCAAACAAAGGATGGAGCTCTTTTACATTGTCTAGTTAATCTTCAAAATGGAACACATGTTTTTGGGAGCAATGATCATGGAAAAACTTGGTATATAGCCGAAGCTCCCATATCATTAGGAGATGAGTCTAAAATAGTTGAATTAAATGACGGATCATGGCTAGTTAACTCCAGAGTGAATAATAAAGGAATAAGATATTCGCATATAAGCAAGAATCAAGGCAAAAGCTGGACAACAAGACCAGAAATTAATTTAATTGATCCCGGATGTAATGCAAGTTTAGTCAAATATGACTATGGCAATTATATTAATAGTGATTTATTGCTGCTGTCTAATATTAATAATCAATCAACAAGAGAAGAAATAGTTATAAGACATAGTTTAAATGGAGGAGAGACATGGTCTGAACCCAGGATAATTTATGCAGGAAGTGCAGCATATTCTTCAATGACAGTTTTAAACAATGGAGAAATTGGCTTATTGTTTGAAAGGGACAATTATTCGAAGAATGTTTTTACTAAATTTTCTTTGCATTGGTTAATGAATAATTGAATTAGTATTTTAGAATTATTGTAAATTGTATGTATGAAAAGAATCTTATTTGTCTTTTTATTCCCCTTGGTAATTTTTTCTAGTGCACTTAATAATTTATTAATATCACAAAATCAGCCAATATCTCCTTTAATGTATTCTTATCAAGAGCATACAGATTTGAAACCCACATCACCCTATGGTCTGGAATGGATACATCTAGGTCCAACTCTAAACGGAGCTCGAGTAGAAGCAATTCAGTCAGATCCCAATAACCCCGGAACAATCTATGTGGCTTTTGGCTCAGGAGGTTTATGGAAAACTATTAATAATGGATTAAATTGGAAACCCATATTCGAAAACATGCCTTCGTTAGGAATTGGAGACATAGCCTTAGCGCCATCAAATACTGAGATTATTTATGTAGCAACAGGAGAAAGCCTTAAAAAAGCCAGAAATTTTACTATGCCAGGAACAGGGGTGTATCGTTCCAATAATGGTGGAGATACTTGGACGCATATAGGCCTTAACGATACATGGCATATTGGTGAAATTGTGGTTCATCCTAATAATCCAGATATCGTTCTGGTAGCAGCACAAGGACATTTTTGGTCTTCTAACGAGAATCGAGGAATTTTCAGAACGGATGATGGAGGTAAATCATGGAATCATGTTTTATTCATTGATGAAAATACTGGTGCAAATGACATTGTTTTTTCTCCGACAAATCCTAAAATTGTGTATGCTACAACTTGGGAAAATTACCCAAATATAAACGGCAAAAAAAGTGCAGTTTATAAAAGTGAAGATGCAGGTCTTATCTGGAATAAAATAACAAATGGAGTAACTATTAACAAAAATACAGGGCGTATAGGAATTGCAGCCTCATATCAAGATAAAGACAAGGCATATATATTTATAGATCAGCGTAATCAAAGGAACGGACAAGGAACTGGGGAAGTGTACAAAACAATAAATGGAGGAAAAAATTGGGAAAAAACACATAAAGAAAACATTAAATCATTATCTGTAATCGGATGGTATTTTATGGACATGTATGTTAACCCTCAAAACGATGAAGAAATTTATGGTTTGGGAGTGCGATTAATTCATAGTATAGATGGCGGTAAAACATTCAAGAATATTGGAGGTCAAATCACTCACTTAACACCTAGTCCGGCACAAACACTTCACCTAGATCATTGTGAGATGTGGATAAATCCGTATAATCCAAAGGAACTACTTCTTGGAAATGATGGTGGTGTTTATCATAGCTATGATGGTGGTAAATCATGGCTACATTTAAACAACATTCCTGCTGGAGAGTTTTATGACATTGAGATAGACAACCAAGAGCCTTACCATATTTATGGGGGAACTCAAGATGATGCTACGGTTTATGGTTTTGCTCAAGAATATAATTCAGAGTTTGATGATCCTTGGAAATATTTATGGATTGATGCTTGGAGTGGAGGTGATGGCTGTATTACACTTGTGGATCCAAATGATGAAAACACCGTTTATTTCAGCATGCAAAACGGAGGGGCACGTCGTAGAAATATTAATACGGGAAAATCCGTAGATATAAGACCAAAATTTCAAAAAGAAGATAACATCAAAGTCCAATATAATTTTATCACGCCTTATATGTTATCTCATTTTGATTCTAATACGGTTTATATGGCCGGAAATTATGTTATGAGAAGTAAAGATCGAGGAGATAACTGGACAGTTATAAGCCCAGATCTTATTAAAGAACGAGATCATTCAAAAACAGAAACGGCTGCGGGGGCACTAGCAGAGTCTTATTTTGAAGAGGGAACTATGTATATGGGGACGGACAGAGGAACCATGTGGTACACTAAAAATGGAGGTGAAAATTGGAAAAATATTTCTCAAGGTCTGTCGGACCAATATATTAGAAGTATTTACCCTTCCCAACACAAAAAAGAAAGGGTATATATTCAAATGACGGGATTAAATTATGACGATTTTGGAGCATATTTATATGTGTCGGAAGATTATGGAGCGCATTGGAAATCGATAACCAATAATTTACCTAACCACCCTATAAATACAATTGTTGAAGATCCAGATTTTGAAAATATATTATATGCTGGTACTTATCGAGGTGTGTATGTTTCGACGAACAGAGGTGAAAATTGGTCTTATTTTGGAGTAGCATTACCTGATATTAGTATCGCAGATATAGCTATTGAAACAAAATCAAAAGACATGATTATTGCAACTCATGGGCGCGGTATTTATAAAACAAATCTTAAGCCATTTTATCATCAGATTACAACAAAGGAAACATTAAATTATCTTTATGAAGTTGAATCAGCAAAATATCCAGATTTAAGAGACACACACAAAGATGTAGATGAAAAATCAGTACAAAAGCTTCCAATTACCTTTTGGTTAAATAAGACAGAAAACATTATTTTAAGAATAACAAATACAGCGGATTCACTTATTTGGACGAAGGCAATAAAGGGCAGAAAGGGACTTAATCAATATAGATGGGATCTTATTATAAGGGAAGAAATCAGTAACTTGCCTTATTATATTCATTATAAAAAATATTTAGACAAAGGAGAGTACAATTTACTACTTGAAAGTTCTGAAGGAATTTTAAAAAAGAAACTTTCAGTGATTGAGTAATAATAGCAGTGTCTTTAATTTAAAAGCATAGATGATGGAAAAAAGACCGGGAATTTTTAATGATGTCATTGGGCCAATCATGCGGGGCCCATCAAGCTCACACACAGCTGCGTCATGGCGTGCTGCTAAAATTTGTATGGACATTTTAAATGAACCTCTTAAAAAAGCGATTATTGACTTTGACAAGGATGGTGCGTGGGCGTCTAACTATAAAGGACAAGGAACACCTCTTGGAATAGAGGGAGGGTTATTAGGTTTAGAAATGACTGATGACCGAATGAAAAACACCGAACTAGTTGCCAATGAGCGGGGTATTTCAATACATTATGAAATAAATTCATTTAAAACAAATCATGTAAACACGTTTCGCTTATTGCTGGAAGGGATTAACGGGAAAAACATTCAAGTAGTGGCTATATCAATAGGTGGAGGATCCTTCGAAATTCAAGATATTGATGGTTTTGAAGTTAAAATTTGCGGAGATTTTTATGAGGTATATCTTTTTAATAGTTCAAAAGAAACGGCTTTAGAAGAGCTTAAATCTATGTTCCCACAAAGTAACTCTATTGTGGAATCATTTAACAACGATAGACGACTGATAAACATGAAGTTCTCAAAAGAAGTTTCTGACGAAACAATTGAAAAATTGAAACGCACAGTGAGCTTTGATGAATTGATTATTACAAAACCTGTATTGCCAATTGTTGCAGGTAACGAATCGGAACTACCATTTACTTCGGTGGCATCACTTTTAGAATTTTCGGAAAAAGAAAATCTCGATTTGGGAGCACTGGGGTTAATTTATGAACAATGCCAGAGTGGATTAGAAGATTCTGCTGTCATCGATAGAATGAAGAATCTTGTTAGCATTATAGAGAATAGTATTAAAACAGGCCTAGCAGGAACGACCTATGAAGATCGAATTTTGCCGCAACAATCCCATTTAATCGATAATGCAAAAAAGCGCAATAAAATTTTACAAAATTCTATTATTAATCAAATTATAGCAAATGTGTCGGCAATTATGGAATCGAAAAGTGCTATGGAAGTTGTTGTTGCAAATCCGACAGCTGGTTCTTGTGGTGTTGTAGGGGGAGTATTGAGGGCAGTAGCAGACGATATAAATGCAACTCATGAAGAATTGATTAAAGCGTATTTTGCTACGGGAATTATTGGAACATATTTTGCAATGGGCCCAGGGTTCTCTGCTGAGGAACATGGATGTCAAGTTGAATGTGGAGCGTCAGCAGGCATGGCCGCCGCCGGAATAGTTCAATTATTTGGAGGAACAGCTAGACAGGGTGTTGATGCAGCCTCTATGGCAATTCAAAATATGATTGGATTAGTTTGTGACCCTATAGCAGATCGTGTTGAAGCACCTTGCTTAGGGAAAAATGTAAGTGCAGCTGTAAACGCGCTTTCATCAGCAACAATGTCTTGTGCTGGATATAACGCTCTTATTCCTCTAAATGAAGTTCTCAAAACAGTTTCTTCAGTTAGTAGCCAAATGCCTTCTTGTGTTAAATGTACGGGCAAAGGCGGACTTGCAACTACAAAAACTGCTTGTGCTATAAAAGAAAAATTAGCGCTAAAAAGTACTATAGCTACTGCCTAAATCAAATATAGACTTATGAATTAATTTTATTAGAATCCTACAAATGATGACAACAGCTATTTGGATTACTCTTATTATATTATCAATATTTTTTATATATGTTCTAAGTAAAGATGTTATTAAGCATCAAAAAGTTTTGGAAAATGTTAGTGTTGTAAAAACAGCTTTAATAGGATTTGTTGTTAATTTTTTTGATGTTCTTGGTATTGGGGCTTTTGCCCCACAAACAGCATTGTTAAAATTTACAAAACAAACAGAAGATAGGGTTTTGCCTGGAACATTGAATGTATCGAATACAATTCCAGTTTTAATTCAAGCCTTGATTTTTATTCAAATTGTTGAAGTTGAGGCTATTACTCTAATATCTATGTTGCTATCAGCAGCAGCAGGGGCTATTCTTGGCGCCGGGATAGTTGCAAAGCTTCCTGTAAGGAAAATTCAGTTAACCATGGGATTTGCCCTACTAGTTACGGCTTTTTTTATGCTATCTGGACAAATGAGCTGGATACAAGGCGGAGGAGAAGCTATTGGCTTAACTGGAGGGAAATTAGCCTTAGCAATTGGAGCAAACTTTATTCTTGGGGCTTTTATGACTGTAGGAATTGGCTTGTATGCTCCTTGCATGGCTTTAGTTTATGCTTTAGGAATGTCCCCACTGGTCGCATTTCCAATCATGATGGGCTCCTGTGCTTTTTTAATGCCACCAGCCTCTGCAAAATTCATTAAAGAAGGGGCTTATAACAGAAAAGCTTCTGTATCTATGGCAATTCCAGGAATTATTGCCGTTTTAATTGCCGCATTTCTTGTAAAATCATTGCCACTTAATACACTTAGATGGGTGGTAATTGTGGTTATAATTTACACTTCTTTAGTAATGTTTAAATCAGCCTTAAATAACAGGAATTGAATAGGGGTTCACAGTTGTTAGCCATAAATTAAAATTTATCCTTAAATTGTTATAAATCTTGGACTTACCAAGAAAGGACCAAAATTAACTAATCAAATTTTGCATTATGATACTTAAAAGGGCATCATTTTTCACTGCATGTTTATTATTTGTAACACAGTTAACAAGTTTTGCGCAGGAAAAACATTATTATCAAACTGACTTTTCAATTGTTGATTTTCAAGAAAGGAGATCACAAATATTTGAAGCTATAGGAAATAATTCTATTGCCTTGATTCAGGGCGCTGCAAGTATAACAGGTTTTAAGGTGTTTCGACAGACTAATACATTTTACTATTTGTGTGGACTAGAATCAGAAAATGCCTATTTATTACTCAACGGAAAAACCAAAACAAGTACTATTTATTTACCAAATAGAGATAAAGCAAGGGAAAGCAGTCAAGGTAAAATACTATCTGCTGAAGATGCTGATTTGATTAAGAAGCTTACTGGAGTTGAACGTGTTCGGGGATATGGGTCTTTAGCAAATGATTTGGTAGGTACTGGGCTGATAAACAGAGGAGCCCCATACTTATATACTCCTCTGAGCCCTGCAGAAATAGGAAACGATAGTCGAGATGAAATTTTACATGGACAAGCTAGAGCAGCTTCTGATCCATGGGACTCGCAGTCCACAAGAGAGGCTAGATTCAAAAAATTGATAATTGAACGATTTCCACAATTTGAAATTCGAGATCTTTCACCAATTTTAGATGCTATGCGATTGATAAAAAGTCCAAAAGAAATTGAAATAATTCGTAATGCAACTGAAATAGCTGGTTTGGCAATTATGGAAGCCATGAGGTCTACTAGCCCTGGAGTTTATGAATACCAACTGGATGCAGCTGCAAAGTATATTTTCTATCTGCATGGCGCACAAGGAGATGGCTACCCTTCCATTATTGGAGGAGGCACAAATGCTTATATGGGGCACTATTTCCATAAAAGAGATGTATTGAAGGACGGAGATTTAGTACTTATGGATTATGCACCAGACTACCATTATTATACAAGCGATGTGACGAGAATCTGGCCTGTAAACGGAAAATTTAATAAAAAACAGGCAGCACTTTATGAATTTATTGTAGCGTATAGAGACGCTTTATTTCGTTATATCAAACCGGGGATTACTTCAAATGAAGTGCTTAATAAGGCTGCTGTAGATATGCAAGAATACTTAATTGGGAAATCTTTTGTGAACCCAGCACATTTAAAAGCTGTACAAAATGGACTCACATTTCGAGGACATTTTCAACATCCAGTGGGCATGGCAGTACATGATGTGGGAAGAGTTCATGGCGTTACATTACGAGAAGGCATGGTCTTTACAATCGATCCAATGATATGGATTCCAGAGGAAAGACACTATATTCGTATAGAAGATGTTGCTGTTGTAACAAAAACTGGAGTTGAAAACCTGAGTGATTTTGTGCCATCAAAAATAGAAGATGTAGAACGAACCATTAAAGAAATAGGGCTGACCGAATTTCGTCCGGTAAAATCCTTGCCCCTTAAAGATTAATTTGTAATTATACTTTTCACAATCTAAATATTATGAGAACATTAAAAAATAGAATACTAGTACTGATTTGTTTATTAATGGCTACAAGCAACTACGCCAAAGTATTTGCCTTTACAGATAATTATCCTAAAAACCCAAAGATTGATGCCATCAACTATGCGTTTAAAATTGAACTATCTGATGAAACTGATGAGATTGTCTGTGATGTAACTATTGATGTTCGTTTTCTTGGGGCTGGAGTTAAAAATTTAAGACTGGATTTAGTAAATACTTCTCAAGAGTTAAACAACAAGGGCATGGTTGTAAGTCATGTTTCATCAAACGGAAGAGCATTGAGCTATAGTCATGAAAATGATGTTTTGAATATAAAACTTCCTTCTCCTTCTTCGCTTAATCAAAGAAGTAAATTTATTATAGTATATAAAGGAATTCCTTCTAGTGGACTTAAAATTGGCAAGAATAAGTATGGAGATCGCACTTTTTTTAGTGACAATTGGCCAAACAAAGCACGGAGCTGGCTTGCTACTATCGATCACCCTTATGATAAAGCCATGTGCGAATTTATTGTAACTGCACCAAATCATTATCAAGTAATTTCTAACGGATTAAAAGTTGAAGAAACTAATCTTTCTAATGGTAAACGACTCACGCATTGGAAACAATCTGTGCCAATTGCTTCTTGGCTATTTGTACTTGGCGCTGCTGACTTTGCTGTTCAATATGTAGACACATTTGACGGGAAATCAATTGAAACTTGGGTCTATCGTCAAGACAGAGATGATGGTTTTTATGATTTTGCTGAGCCCACAAAGAAGGTTTTAGAATTTTACAGCAATTATATTGGTCCTTTTTCGTATGAAAAATTAGCAAACATACAGTCTAATAGTGTTGGAGGAGGAATGGAAGCAGCATCTGCAATTTTCTATGGCGATAAATCGGTTACTGGAAATAGAAGTATTAGATGGAGAAATGTAGTTATTCATGAAATTGCACATCAGTGGTTTGGTAATGCTGTAACCGAATATGAATGGGATGATGTATGGTTAAGTGAGGGGTTTGCTACCTATTTTACATTACTTTTTATTGAACATGAATATGGTCGTGATGTTTTCTTGGAAGGTCTTAAATCAAGTCAAAAAATGATAAATACTTTTTATGAAAAAAATCCTGATTACCGAATTATTCATGACAATTTAAAGAACATGAAAAATGTTACTAGCCTACAGACGTATCAAAAAGGAAGCTGGATTTTGCATATGCTACGAGGGGTTGTCGGTACTGAAAACTTCTGGAAGGGGATACAAATATATTATCAGAAATACAAGGACTCCAATGCTACAACTAATGATTTTAAAAGGATAATGGAAGAAGTATCAGGTCAAAATCTCACTGTATTTTTCCAACAATGGTTATATAAGCCTGGCGCTTTAGAGCTTTCTGGAAATTGGCAATATGACAATAAGGAGAATCAAGTTTTAATTACCCTTAGCCAGTCGCAAACTGATGGCAGCTTTTTTGAAATGCCAATAGAAATTGGCATCAATTTTAAAGGTGAGCAGCATCAGCAAATTGAACGAGTTCAAATAAAGGAAAAATCAAATGTTTTTAAAATAAAAGTGGAGGCTGAACCAGAAAATATCACACTTGATCCCAATTTATGGGTGCTGATGAAGGCAGATATTAAGAAAATTCCATTATATTAAAAGAAGATGAAGTATAAAACTATAATTGAGCCTTTTAGAATAAAAATGGTAGAGTCTATTAGAATGACTACCGAAAAGGAAAGAGAAAAGTTTATTAAAAAGGCTAAATACAATCTTTTTTTATTAAAAGCAGACGATGTTATTATTGATTTACTTACTGATAGCGGTACAGCAGCTATGAGTGCAAAACAATGGTCAGGCATGATGATTGGAGACGAATCTTATGCGGGAGCAAAAAGCTGGAAGAAAATGGAGGCCACCATAAAGGATTTGACAGGATATAGCCATGTATTGCCAACTCATCAAGGAAGAGCTGCAGAAAGAATATTATATGGATGTATGGGTGGAAAGGGAAAAACTTTTATAAGCAACACCCATTTTGATACAACTAGAGCTAATATTGAGTTTTCCAATGCAGAAGCTATAGACTGTCCTACTGAAATTGGCAAAAAGCCTTCTGCAAAACATCCTTTCAAGGGGAACATGAATGTTTTGAAACTCCTTTCAACAATTAAACAAAAACATAAAGAAAATATAGCCGGTGTAATTTTAACTGTCACCAATAATAGTGGAGGAGGGCAGCCTGTAAGCATGAAAAATGCAAAGAAGGTTAGTGAGATTTGCAAAAAACATAATATTCCATTAATAATAGATGCATGCAGAATTGCAGAAAACGCATATTTTATAAAGAAAAGAGAAAAAGAATATAAAAATCATACATATAAAGAAATTGCTCAAGAAATGTTTGCTTTAGCAGATGGATGTACAATGAGTGCAAAAAAGGACGGAATTGTCAACATGGGAGGATTTCTAGCGTTGAATAGTCAGAAACTAACTGAACAATGCAGGAACGAGTTAATTATTACTGAAGGATTTATTACATACGGTGGGATATCAGGTAGAGATATGGAAGCAATTGCAATTGGATTAGAGGAAGTATTTGATCCTGACTATTTACAATATAGAATTGCAAGCACAACTTATTTGGGAGATAAACTAAATCAAATGGGAATTCCAATAATGTTGCCTGTGGGAGGACATGCTGTTTATATTGATGCAAAATCTTTATATAGTCATATTCCAGTTAATCAGTACCCAGGACAAGCACTAGTTTGTAACTTATATCTAAAAGGAGGAATTCGCAGTTCAGAAATAGGATCAGTAATGTTTGGAAAAAAAGGAGAAAATGGAGAACTAATTCCTGCGCCAATGGAGCTAGTTAGATTAGCTATTCCTAGGAGAGTTTATACACAAAGCCACATAGATTATGTTATTGAAGTTTTTAAGCAAATTAAGAAGGAAAAGAAAAAAACAAAAGGAATAAAAATAGTAAAAGAACCAAAATATTTAAGACACTTCACATCTCATTTTAAATTTGTTTAACAATTTTTAACTCTGATTAATTATGGAAATTCAATTTTTAGGACATGCTGCTTTATATATAAAAACATCTACACATAATATTTTGGTAGATCCATTCATTTCCGGAAATCCTAAAGCAAACTCAATAAATATTCAAGATTTAAATCCGCATGTTATTTTATTAACTCATGCTCATGAAGATCATATACTAGATGTTGAGAAAATAGCAAAAGCAAAAGATGCTTTAATTGTTTCAAATTTTGAGATAGTCTCACATTTTCAGAAGAAAGGATTAAAAGGTCATCCAATGAATCATGGAGGCAAATGGGCTTTTGATTTTGGTGAATTAAAATATGTAAATGCTATTCATACCTCATCATTTCCTGACGGATCTTATGGAGGACAGCCAGGAGGATTTG
>Ga0208750_1000070_pt1 | contig 25784 bp, 23 predicted proteins | sample Knorr_S15_td_O2m_FD_185602 | JGI IMG/M metagenome (GOLD analysis project Ga0208750, IMG submission 185602) | Marine microbial communities from Southern Atlantic Ocean transect - Knorr_S15_td_O2min_ad_340m_LV (SPAdes) (version 2) | ecosystem: Environmental > Aquatic > Marine > Oceanic | place...
AACTTTCCCAAGTGGAACAGAGGTAGAAATTTTTTCATTTGAAGCTTTAGAAATTGCATGGAAAAATGCGAAACTTCCATCAGAACGAGAGCATGTTACACCATATTTTTACAATAATGAAAAACAATTTCAGACTTATAACTATGAAAATCCAGAAAACTTATCAAATTTAAGATATGCAGTAGATCGCATTGAAGATTTGGAATTAGTAAGATTACTTATTTCTAGAATCAAGACTAGACCTATTTTATTAGAAGATATTATCACTCAATTCAAAATTGATCCCAAGTTAATTGAAATAAATAAAAATGTAAACTATTATGAAGGTTATGAGAAATCAAAGAAGGAAGACATCGAATTTCTTGATTCAAAAAGGATTAAGCAAAAATGAAACGAAAAATAAAATTATTTGATCCATATTTTGATGATTCCGAAAAAAATGCTATTCTTAAAACATTGAATAGTCATTTTTGGGCATCAGGAAATGGTGTTGGCAATGTTAAGGAATTTGAAACATTGTTCAAAAAATATGTTAAAGCTGATAACTGTATAGCTGTTAATAGTGGAACTGCCGCATTAAATCTAGCATTATCACTGTTTGACATTAAAAATAAAGAAGTTATTCTACCTTCATTATCATTTGTTTCTACTGCACATTCCGTTATTCTTAATGGTGGAAAACCAATTTTTGTTGATGTAGATCCTAAAACATTATGTATTGATCCTGATAAAATTAAAAAATCTATTACCACTAAAACAAAACTAATTTTTCCCGTTCATTTTGCTGGAATGCCATGTGATTTGATAGAAATTCAAAAAATTTGTAGTGATAATGAGATTGATTTTGTTGAAGATGCAGCGCATGCGGCAGGTTCTAAATTTAGAAATAAAAAAATTGGTTCACATGGGGCTGCAGTTTGCTTTAGTTTTCATCCCGTAAAAAATTTGGCCATGCCCACAGGCGGACTTATTTCTTTAAACCATAAAAATCATAAAAAATTTACGGAAACATTACTTTCACGTCGCTGGTGCGGTATAACTAATAGAAAAAATCTAATTTATGATATTAAAGAAGTTGGTTGGAATTATTATATGAATGAATTTTCAGCCAGTGTTGGAATTTCTCAACTAAAAAAACTAGATAAAATGAATTTAATTCGTAAAAAAATAGCCAAAAGGTATAATGCTGAGCTCTCAATTGAATCAAAAATTCCCTATACACAAGACTGTTCTTATCATCTATATTGGATTCAAGTAAAAAATAGAAATACGTTCATTAAAAAAATGACTGAATCTGGTATTGAAACAGGAATTCATTACAAACCAATTCATACAATGTCCATGTATAAATTAAAAAACAATTTACCTATTACAAACAATGTCGGTGACACAATAGTTTCTTTACCAATGCACCCGAATCTTACTGAAAATGATATTGACAAAATAATTAGTTCTGCAAACAAATTTTCTTAGTAGCAAAATTTAACTAATTAATACCATGTATGAAATATCTCCTAATGAAATTAAATTTTAATCATATTAATTTAAAATCTGTAACAAAGACTGATCATGAATTTTTGTATTGGATTTTAGGACAACGTAATCCTGAAACAAATATTTCTCATGGAAAAATGCCAACTTTTAAAAAACATGAAAAATTTGTAGCCTCAAAACCGTATAAAAAATGGTATGTGATAAAATTCTTAGATGAACGAATAGGCTCCATATATCTATCGTATCAAAATGAAATTGGACTTTTTTTCAAAAAAGAGTATAGTAAAACTATGATTGCAAATTATGTTTTAAAAATTTTTATGAAAAAAAATCCACAACATCAGTATTTTGTAAATATTAATCCAAGAAATAAAAAATCAATTAAATTTTTTACAAAAAATGGATTTAAAATATTACAACATACATACAAATTAGAAATTGACTAATTTACATTGAATCATTTAATACTAAACTAATTTTACTTTCTTAATTATTTCTTTTAGCTCTTCCTTTGAGATTTTTTCAACATTATTAGATGAATAATCTTTCATTTTTTCAACTGGTTTTATTCCAGGATATAATCCACTTAATTCAGAAATTGTTTGATTATTTAATGCAGGATTTACTATCATATACATGCCGTTTATTTTCCAGCTGTATGGAATTTCATAGTCGTTAATCAAAACTTCATTTAATTTTTCCCCTGCTCTTATTCCTGTTGTTTTCTCACCAGTATTTTCTAATAATTCAAACAATGCCGCTTTTAATTCATTGATATCATATGCTCTAATTTCGGGAACAAAAATTTCAGTTCCCCTTCCATAGTATAATGCATTTAAAATAAAATCCAACGCTTCATCCATAGTTATACTAAATCTTGTCATGTTGGAATCTGTGGTTGTTACTTGTTGTTTTTTCCTTATCTGTTCAATAAATTTTGGTACAACTGAACCGCTACTACCAAGAACATTTCCATATCTCACCGCAATGAATTTTGTGGGATGCCTTTCTTCATTCAGATAATTATTTGCTGAGACAAATAATTTTTCCATTAATAATTTTGTAGCACCATATGTGTTTAATGGCGATACAGCTTTATCAGTTCCTATACAAATTACTTTTTTTACATCATTTCTAATAGACGCATCAATTACATTCTGTGAACCAATTACATTGGTTTTAATTGCCTCAAATGGATTATATTCTACCTTGGGAACATGTTTTAGAGCTGCTGCATGAAAAACAAAATCAACATCCTCTAATGCTAATTCTAAGCGTGGTAAATCTCTAACGTCTCCAATAAAAAATCTTAGCCTTTTATCTTGAAATTTTGTTTCCATTTCAATCTGTTTAAATTCATTTCTACTGAAAATTCTAATTTGATTAACTTTAGATTCTAAAAGTCTGCTTGTTAATGCTTGACCAAGAGAACCTGTTCCACCAGTAATTAGTACATTTTTTTCGTTAAACATAGACATAATTTCTGTCATATTCATTATGATTATCAAAATTTTGTGGTATATTAAGAATATTTACAATTTGTTTTTGATAATATATTTACTAACGTTACATCAAGTTTAATTTTGCCTCAACGTTAAAGTCAATTAATCAAATAGGAACAATTTAGAAATAAGATTTAGATACACAAATAAATTACATCATTCGTGCAGAAGCCAAATATTTTGTTGATTGTTATTGATTCATTACGTTCTGACAAATGTTTTGGAGCAAAAAAATCATCAATTACTCCAACAATTGACAATCTAATACAAAATGGGGCATATTTTGAACAGGCAATCAGTTCTGCTGCATCTACGATTTTATCTATCGGCAGTCTTCTTACTGGATTATACCCTTTCAGAATTGGATTAGGTGGCTCAACATATCAAAAATTTGATCCTAAGATTACAAATCTTGTAAAAATCTTAAAGAATAATGGATACACCGCTTATGCCACAGCACCATCAGTTGCCGATGATTTCGGACTTGTTTGCGATTTCCAAAACCCAGATTCTTCATATGATAATTATTTTAGTTTATTTTCTGGATTAGGCGATGAAATTTTAGATAAAATTAAAAATAAAAAATTGAAAGATCCATGGTTTTTTTATATTCATGTGTCTGATCTGCACAGCCCAGTAATTGTACCTCCGCGTTTTAATGATAAAAAATATGGAATAAGTCAATATGAAAGGATGGTTTCTGCAATTGATGATTGGCTTTCACAAATTTTGGGATATATTGATACAAAAAATACTACTATCATACTAACTGCTGATCATGGTGAATATGTTCCAGTATTAAATACAAAAAATGGATTAATTAGTTTAGAATCCTCAGATACGGAAAAAAATTTATGGAAATTAGGAAACAAAATCCCAAAAAATCTTTTTCCTGTAAAACGTAAAATTGGCTCACTAATTCGTTCCTCCAGAAATAAGTTAAAATCTTCAAAAATTAACGATAAAAATCTCTCTGTATATGAGAAAAGAGTCTTATTTGATTCAAGAATGTCAGTTGGTCATAGAATGTTTGATGATCTGCTGCGAATTCCCTTAATTTTAACTGGTCCTAAAATTCCAAACAACGTATTAATTTCAAACATGATCAGACAAGTTGATATTTTTCCTACAATACTTGATCTAATCTCTATACCTGCACCAAATGATATTGATGGAAAAAATCTGCTTCCTTTAATCGAAGGTCAAGATACAGAAGAATTAATTTCCCACATTGAAAGTCCGCCGCCTTTAGTAGAAAATTCATCAATGAAATACATTGGCATCAGAACGTCAAAATACAAATTCATTCAAAATATTCATGATGATAAACAATCTTACGAATTATATGATTTACAAAATGATCCAATGGAAGAAAAAAATATTATAACAACAAGCAGCAAACAAATTGAACAATTGAAAAAATCCTTACGTACAATGCGAAACAAGAAATCATTAAGCCAAAATGTTGAATTTGATGATAATGAAAAACGTAGAGTTGAGAATGTATTAAAAAAATTGGGTTATATGAAGAAAGATGATATGTTATGAATAAAAGCAAATTATTTGGTAAAAATAACGAAAATTTATTTCAATCCAAATCTACTATGCTAAAATTATTGCAAAATAATCTCAAGCAATCTAAAATTGAAAAAATTTATGATTTTACTGTTCAAGAGTGGTTAGACAACCAAAAATTTATTTTAAAAAATATATCTCAAAAATTTTCGAACCATGTAATAGTTCGAAGCTCTGCAAAAGGAGAAGATTCTTTGGAACAATCTCATGCTGGTAATTATCAAAGTGTTTTAAATGCTAATCCAAAATCTGAAGCATCTGTAAAAAATGCGATTGAATCTGTCATAAAATCATATAGACAGAAAGGAAATACAAATAATAATAATTTAATTTTAATTCAAAACCAAACCAAAAATATTCAAATTAGTGGAGTAATATTTTCAAGAACACCTGATATAGGATCTCCATACTATGTTATCAATTATGAAACAAGTGGTGCTACCGATGGTGTAACTAAAGGATTAGTAAACAAAACAATTAAGATTTTTCGAAATACTATTTTGGAAAATTCACTAAAAAACTGGAATATATTATTAAAATCTGTTCGAGAAATTGAACAACTTCTCAATTATACATATTTAGACATTGAATTTGGAATTACAAAATCTAACAAAACAGTCATTTTTCAAGTGCGCCCAATGACATCTATTAATTCAAGAAACGCTGTTCTAGATTCAAAAATAAAGAAAAGCATTAAAGAATGTAAACTTCAGTTTCATAAAAAAAACATGCAACGAAATCTTTTGGGTGATTATACAGCTTTTTCTGACATGGCGGATTGGAATCCAGCAGAAATTATTGGGAATAATCCTAACATTCTGGATTATTCTCTTTATGATTTTCTTATAATGGACAGTATATGGCATAAAGGCAGATCTAAAATTGGTTATCAACAAATTAAGAATCAAAATTTAATGATAAAATTTGGAAACAAACCATATGTGGATATTCGAGCAAGTTTTAACTCACTGATTCCACAGAACATCAAAAAAAAATTAAAAAGTAAGCTTATTTCCTTTTATTTTCAAAAATTAAAAAGATATCCTTACCTTCACGATAAGGTTGAATTTGAGATTTTGTTTTCATGTTATGAACCATTCTTAGAAAATAGATTAAACGAATTAAAATTATTTGATTTCACTAATTCTGAAATTTTAATTTTAAAAAATAGTTTACTTAAATTTACAAATGACGTTATAGATAATTTTGAAAATACTTCCAAAGAAGCTTCTATATCTATCGATTTAATGAAAAAAAATAGAACAAAAATCTTATCTAAACTTCATAAAAGCAAAAGATCTTACAAGGATCTTTTGTTTGCTTCAAAATCGTTATTAGACGATTGTAAAAATCTTGGTGCACTTCCATTTGCTACAATGGCTAGATTGGCGTTTATTTCATCAATTATTCTTAAAAGTCTAACAAAAAATGGTCATATCTCTGAAAAATCTGTTGAAAAATTTATGAATTCTATTAATTCACCATTATCAAAATTTCAAGAAGACCAAATAAAATTCATTAATAAAAAAATATCTAAAAAACAATTTCTTAACAAATATGGACATCTTAGGCCTGGAACATATGATATTAATGCTATTCGTTATGATGACGACACATCTTTCTTACGTGATATGAAATCAATAAATCTCAAACCACGAAAAAATAATTTTTCAAAAATTAAAAATGTTAAAAAAATTCTTGAAAAATCAGGTTTAAATTTTTCACAGATTGGATTTTATGACTTTGTGAATAAATCCATAGTTCAAAGAGAAGAACTGAAATTTGAATTTACTAGAAATTTAAGTGATGCATTAGAATTGATATCAGAGGCAGGAAATAAATTGAATTTTTCAAGAAGTGAAATATCCAATTTAGATTTGAAAACCATATTTTCTGATTATAGAAAATTTGACAAAAACTTGATTATTGCAAGATGGAGGAAAAAAATTATGAATCAAAAAAATAAAAAAATTATATTTGAGAACCTTGTATTACCTCCACTGATTATCTCTAAAAATGATTTTGATATTATCTTATACCCATCTGCCAAGCCAAATTTTGTTACGTCTAAAAAAATATCTTCCAACCTGATCCATATTAACAAAATCAACCAATCTTCAGAATTAGAAAATAAAATTATTTTACTTGAAAACGCCGATCCTGGTTTTGATTGGATCTTCTCTCATAATCTTGCTGGCTTAATTACAAAATATGGTGGTGTTGCTTCTCATATGGCTATAAGATGCGCAGAATTGAGTCTACCTGCGGCAATTGGATGTGGAGAAGTTTTATACGAACAACTCTTAAGATCCACAAAAATCATTCTTGATTGTGATAACCAACAAATCATTATATTGGAACATGAAATCGATGATCAGTACATTGAAGAAAAAAAAATACTTAGGTCGCTTGGATATATCAAATAATGTTCAACCAAATTGTTCGCAATATTTTTACTCTAATTCACGTTAACTAAAAAAAATGCTTAAATCAAAAATTAAAATTGGAATTTCCTTACGAATAACCGAGGCCTCAAATTATACTGAAAAACGAGACTCACTTAGTCATGATTGGGCACAGTTTTTAGAAGAGATTGATATAGTTCCTATTTTAATTCCTAATACCATTTCAAACATAAATGAATTTTTAGAAAATTTAGACTTGGACGGATTAATTCTTTCTGGCGGTGATAATATTGGAGATGATCAAAAACGTGACCAGACTGAAAATAAAATAATTAATTTTGGTTTATCAAATAAACTACCAATTTTTGGTGTTTGTAGAGGAATGCAAATGCTTAATGTTTTTTTTAACGGTACGATTGATGAATCATCCAATCCAAATCATGTTAGAAATACCCATTCTCTTGAAATTAATAATCAAAAATTTTCAGATTTTCTTAATAACACAATTGAGGTAAATTCATTTCATAATAACGTTATCAATAAATCTGATCTTGGGAAGGATTTAGTACCATTTGCTATGTCAAGTATAGATCAAACCGTAGAAGGATTTGTTCATAAAAATTATCCAATTGTTGGTGTTATGTGGCATCCTGAAAGATTAAAAAACAGTCAAAGCAAAGAAATTTTGAGAAAAGTTTTTCATGAAGAAGGTTTCTGGGATTAATATTTGAAAGCAATAGTTTTAGCTGCCGGTGAGGGGAAAAGACTACAACCATTAACACTATCTTCGCCAAAATGCTTAGTGAATTTATTTGGAAAAAGTATACTAGAATGGCAGTTACAAGTATTCAGAAGCTGTAACATTAATGATATTTCAATAGTTACAGGATATCTAAAGGATATGATAAAATTTGATGATGTGACATATTTTGAAAATCCAAAATTTTCAACAACAAATATGGTAGAAACCCTTTTTTGCGCAAAAGATAAACTAGAAGATTCTGTTATTGTTTCATACGGTGACATTATTTATCAAAAAGATGTTTTACAGAAATTAATTAACTCTAAAGACGATATTTCAGTTATTATTGATAAAAAATGGAAAAAATATTGGGAAATTAGAACTGCTCAACCATTAAATGATGTTGAAAGTCTTGTTCTTGAAAATGGTTTTATTCAAAATATTGGGCAAAAAGTTTCTAGTCTTGATGAGATAGAAGGTCAGTATATAGGTCTAATGAAATTTCAAAATGAAGGATTAGAATTTTTAAAAACGTTTTATCATTCAGCAAAAAATGAATCTCATTTAGGTAATATCATGAATCCAGATATTCCTTTTGAAAAATCATACATGACTGATTTACTTCAGGGTCTAATTAATAGTGGTTGTAAACTTAAAGCTGTATTGATAGAGAATGGTTGGTTAGAATTGGATAATTATCATGATTATGAAGTTTATAATAAAAAATTTAAGGATAAAACCATATTCGAATTCTTCTCATTAAATCAGTTATAATTTCTTAGAAAATGAATTAATAAACAGTTATCTGCTCTTAAATCATTGAACATAGAAAAAATCATATTCATCACATTGGATGGTTTTAGGAAAGACAAAATTGATTTATCTCCCACTTTAAATTCAATAAAACAAAATAGTATGTATTTTTCTGGATTAAACACTGTTGCACCTTATACATTTGCATCACATCATGCAATTTTCTCTGGGATGTATCCAGCATGTAATGGAGTAAATGGTTATTCCAATATGTTTAGATTTAAGAAAGATGAAATTACAACATTAGCACAAGTACTGCAAAAAAATGGATTTTACACTGTTTCCGAAACATTAGATGAAACTGTACTTCCAAAACAGGGCTTTGATGAATATAATTTATTTGATGAGGATACTGTAGATTTAAAATCTAGACATAAAGAATTAATTAAAAAATTATCTAAAAAAGAAAAATTTTTTGCATTTTTACATTTTACTGATACTCATTTACATTATGTTCGAAAAGTAATTGAGAAATATGAAAAATCAGGAAATGATGATGAATTTTTTAAGTCAAAAAAAGAAAATAATGATAAATATGAAGCATGTACTCCTTTAACGGATGATTATATTGCTACAATTAAAAGCGCATTAGATGAAAATGGACTATCAGATAATACATTACTAGTAATTATTTCAGATCATGGGACAAGCTTAGGTGAGAAATACGGCGAAAAATTTTATGGAGTATTTGCTTATGAATATACAATTAATGTTTTTTGTATGTTAAATCACCCCAAATTAGAACCTAAAGTTGTTACCCAACAATGTAGAACCATTGATCTATATCCAACTATCCTAGAATTAACAGGAATTGAAAATACTCTAACTTTACAAATTCAAGGTGAATCATTAATGAAACTTGTAGATGATGATTCCTCAAAAGATCGTGTTATCTTTGTTGAAACAGGTGGATTATACGGTCCATGGCCTTCCCCATGGAAGCATAATGTATTCTGTATAAAAACTAAAAATAAAAAATTGATCTATAATGATGAACCTGAAACTTGGGAATTTTACGATCTTGAGAAAGATCCAGGTGAAGAAAATAATATTTATGATAAAGATTCTGACATCGTGAATGATCTAAAGGAACAATTATTGAAACACTTCAAAGAGAATAATATTAATACAAAAATTTCCCAAGTTTAGAAAAATATTTAGACCCCAATAATCTCGAAAAAATATGAAAACAGTATTTCTTATACGACATGGAAAAGCCAGTCTTGATGGATCAGATCGCGAGAGGGGTTTAACCGATGAAGGAATCGAACAAGCAAATCAAATAACTGAAATCCTGGAAAAAACTGAACCAAAAATAGGAAAAATTTACTCTAGCCCATTAAAACGTGCCATTTTAACCATTGAACCTTTATCCAAAAAACTAGGAATTGACATTAAAATTATTGAAAATTTAAAGGAAAAAATTACTGGTGATTTATCTGGAAAGGATCTAAATGAGGAAAAGCGAAAAATGTGGACTGATTTTGATGCTCAATTACCTAGTGGTGAATCAAGTAATCAAGCAATTAGTAGAGCATTAAATGCATTAGAACTAATTAAAACTGAACTTGATGAAAATGGATCTGCTGCGGTACAATGTCATGGAACTTTAATTGGATTAATTATACATCATTTCAAACCTTCTTTTGGATTTGATGATTGGAAAAGTATGACAATGCCAGATATCTTTAAAATTACTTTTGAAAATGAAAATGTAACTGTTGATCACATTGGTTGTGATACAATAGAAACGTTCAAAATCGGAGACAAGTGATTTGTAACATGGTATTAGATGTTGATAAGAATTATCTGAAGGAAAGACAGTACAAAAGTAGTGGAAATCTAGAAGCTCGAATTGCAATACATGAGAGATTTAGAACCAATCCCGAATCATTTCATGGCTGGATTTGGGATAACATGGAATTGTCTCAACCAATGCGAGTTCTAGAAGTTGGATGTGGAACAGGTCAATTTTGGACTGAAAATTATAAACATATTGATGAAAAATCAGACTTGACACTAACCGATTTTTCTGAAGGAATGATTGAAAAAATCAAATCAAAAATAAATCACTCAAATATTAAATTTGAAGTTGCTGATATTGAACAATTACCATACGACGATAATACATTTGATCTAGTTATGGCTCATCATGTAATCTATCATTCATCAGATAAGGATAAGGCAATATCTGAATTAAAACGAGTAACTAAGCCAGGTGGAACCATTTCTATCACATCAAATAGTGAAAAACACATGCTAAATGTTTACACAATTTCTCATTCTATTGATAACAATTATTCAATGGTTCGAAATATTGATGGATTTACAGAAGAAGATGCAGATAAAATCTTACCAAAACACTTTTCAAAATTTGATAAAAAAATCTATGAAGATCTTCTAAAAGTAACTGATCCAGACTTTATGCTCGAATATATCAAATCAACAACAGAACCTCGAAAAATGGATTTGAAAGAATCATTTTATGATGAATGGGCTAAAATTGTTAAAGATGAAGTAGATGAAAAAGGATTCTTTGGAATTTTGAAACGGTCACCTCATTTCATTTGTATCAAGTAATGAAATAAAATTAAATTTTTAATCCTCTCGATTTATCCATCCAATTAATTTTTCTTTCATTTTTTTTTCAATTTCTGAATTTCCTGTAAAAACATTACTAGTTTCATATGGATCATTTTGTAAATCAAAAAACAACCATTCGTTGGGTGTTTTTAAGTACATCAATTTATGGGTAGATGATTTAATACAAAAAACATTAGATTCTTCTGGTGAAGGCCAAGGACCATGCACCGCACCTGTTTCTGAAAATGTATACAAACTTTCTTTTAATTTGACTTCATCTTTAAGAAGGTATTTTGAAAAGCTTTCACCAGGCCTATCAAACTCTAATTCAAATTCTGCTAAATCCAATATTGTTGGGAATATATCAACAGTTGCTCTAAGTGTATTAGAAGCACGATTTTTTTGAATGCCACTTGCTATAAAAAGAAAAAAAGTTCTAATTGTTTCTTCATATGTAAATGAACCATAATTTCTTTCACCAAATCTTTCTCCTATTCCTGTTCCATGATCTGAGAAAAACACCAAAATAGTATTTTCTTTTAAATTCAATTTTTCTAATTCATCTGTAATTATCTTTGTGTATTTTCCTACTTCTTTAAACGCATCATCATATCTACTCAAATTTTTGTCTTTATTATCATAAAATTCTTTTTCGTCCCACTCGTATTTTTTTAATACATCAGAAACTGTAACAGTGTGAAGTTTAGAAAAATAAAGAAATAAAAAAAGAGGCTTGCCATTGGATTCTTTTAAACATTGTTTTACAAAATTTGGGTGTCTTTTGGTTAAATCATCTTTAAATTCATTATGTGTTTGATGAATGTTAAACCCTCTATTAGGAATTATATTCTTTGTAAGTATATCACAAGCTGTAAAATATCCTTGAGATTGAAAAATTTCTGGAAGGTTTTTTATCGATTTTTTTAATCGAAGCATCTTATGATATGCATCAATGCCATTCTCCTTTCCAAATAAACCTGAAAATGTAACATTAATTGATCCAATGGTATACGGCATAGCTGTGCTAACGTTATTGAGAATTGTTCCTTTTTTACAAACATCTTGAAACTCTTTTGACTCATTTAATCTGTCCCATCTAGCACCATCTAACAAAATAAAAATTACATTTGGCTTCATGTTTTGTTTAATCATACCCTAGTTTTTCTAATTCATTTTCTATTATCTCTGATTCTTTCTTATCTATGGTTGTAATTTTTGAATTATTTTTATAATTAATTTTAGAAATAAACTTTTCCATTTTTTCAACAATGTCTGGTCTACTAGCGGCAATGTTATTTTCTTCAAATTTATCTTCTATCAGATTAAACAGATGAACACGTTTAGTTAGATCATCTCTATCTCTAAAATATTTGAATCTAGATGTCCTAATACCTATTGTAAGATTTACCTTTTTTTGAATCAGTGGTGTGTTTTCAATAAATCCTATTCTCTCTTCACTTTTTTTATTATTTATTTCTGGAAGTAGACTTACCCCATCAACATTTTCCAGTTTATATTCTGAATTAATAATATCTAATATAGTTGGCGAAATATCTATTGAACGTGTTAAATGTTCAATTTTAGTGCCATGAGTTAATTTTGAATCAACAATTAGTAGGGGAACATGTATATTTTCATCATATAAAAATTTATCAACATCACCTCTTTGGAAAAGAATTTGTCTTAATTGATGTGGTTTTAAATTTAATTTTGAAACAAATTTTTCTTTTTGTTTTTTTCTCTTTTTTTCTAGTGCAAAAAAAACTTTACTTTTAATTGGTAAAAGTTTTTCAGGAATAATCCTTCCAATTTTTGGAGCTATGGAATCTAACATCTGAATTTTTTCTGCATTAACAGTTTCTGCATTAACAGTTTCTGCATCCATTTCTATTTCATTAATATGAGTAGCATGATCTGCAGTGATAATCAATAATGTATTTTTCATATCTATACAATTTATGAATTTTCCAATCCAATAATCAATTGAAGATACAGCTCTTTCATATTTTATTTTTCCATAGCGTATCTCATCAAATTTTTCTGGAATTTTCATTGGAAAATGTAGATCATATGAATGTAAAATATAACACCAGGGAGTTTTCAAATTTGAAGATAATTCATTTATGATTTGCTGTCCCAATCCATCTTCAAAATTCACATATTTATTAAAAAACACATTTTCATTGTTAAAATTTGGAAATAAACCAATTTTTGAAGCCACTTCTGGTAGATGTCCATAAAAATCATAGCCATTTTTTTTTAGTAGATGAAATAATGTTGTCATTTTTTTGTCCACTTTAGAAAATCGACCTAAATTTATGCCTGTTCTGAAGGAATATTTTCCAGAAAATATTCCTGCCCAACTAAATAATGTACCATCTGATGGTGAAACAGTATTACAGAAATAAATCCCATTTTCAATAAGTTTGTCTATATTTGGGGTATGTGATGTTTTTAAAGAACCAATAAATTTATCGGATCTTAATGAATCTATAATTATTACCAAAATATTCTTCTTTTTCATATTCCATCATTTCAAAAAAATATTATAAATTTTGTTTATATTTTCTCCGTTTCTAATAATGGACCTTTTTTACAGAAAATATTGATATCTTCTAATTTTGAATTTGGATATGTTTTCATCAAATCGTCGGAGGTCACTAGATTTAATTTATTGTTTGCCCCATCGATTTCATAAATTTTGTAATCCATTTGCGTTAGTAATTTAAGGTGACTGTCTGGTTCATTTCCATGTGTTCTAATTGCATTTGGCCACCATTCTTGCTGAATTTTTAGGGAATCATTCTTGCTCAATATTGAACCCATTCCCTTGATGACTTTTGGTTCAGCACCTGAAATATCCATTTTTAAAAAATTGATTTGACCCTTAAAATCTCGAAAATATTCATCTAAAGTAATTGAATCAATTTCAATAGTATCTTTAATTTTTGAAGAGCCAACGAAGTTCTCAGGCTTGAGTAAAAAATTTTCGGTACTAGTTCGTCCAGTAATGTATAAAGTTAATTTTCCATCCTTGTCAGAAACAGCTTTGTTATTCAAGGTAACATTTTGGTATCCGTTTACACCCACGTTTTTTTTCAAAATTTCAAAATTAGTCGGAGAAGCTTCAAAAGCAAAAACTTTTCCCTTCGGGCCTACAAGCTTTGCAAATAATACTGTGTAATAACCTATATGTGCACCGATATCTATTACCACATCTCCCTTCTTTATTTCATTCTTTACTAAATTCACTATTGTTTGTTCGTGATGTATACTTGATGACAAAAATAAAGAATCATTTTCATCAAGATAGATCTTATTACCTTCTATTTCAACAAACTCTGGATGTAATTGATTTTTCATATAACCTGATGTTTTCCTTACAATGTCATATTTGGAAAGATTTGAACCGTAGAATAATTTTATTACTTTTTTATATAATGAAAACAGAAGTTTTTTCATTATATAATTTCTCTAATCTCACGTAATAAGTATGGTTGCCAATTCATTAGTTTTGGTCTAGATTCAGAATTTACGAGTGAAAATCGTAGTTTTGAGATAAATTGATAATATTTTTTTAATTTAATTTGTTTAACATTTAAATTTTCTAAAAAATATATACATTTGTCGTAGTTTGAACAATAACTTAGAATCTATTAAACGCCCAAATTTTTTTTTCGTTGGTCATACAAGATCAGGTACTACATCATTAAAAGAAGAACTTAATCAGCATCCAGAAATTTTTTTCTATTATGCAAAATCATGGCAAAAGCCTAATGGTCCATTTGGTTTTGAGTCTAGTTTTAAAAATGATGAAGAATTTCTTGAAGAATTTAGAGGAGTTAAAGAAAAACGAGTAGGTCAAAAATGTGGAGATTATCTTTCTTGCCCATGGGCTGCTGAAAGAATTAAAAAATTTTCTCCCGATGCAAAAATAATAATGATTTTACGAAATCCAATTGATGTCATGTATTCATTACATGCTACTATGCTTTATCGTGAAACAGTAGAAGATATTGAAGATTTTGAAGAAGCACTGAAAATGGAAAAAGTAAGAAAAAAGAAAAATGGTCACAAAGTAATACCTATGAAATATCATCCACATATGCTTTATAGGGAAACGGTACAGTATCCGCAACAAGTTAAAAGATATTTTGAATATTTTGGAGAAAAAAATGTCAAAGTGATAATTTTTGATGAATATATTAAAGACAAATCTGCAATCTTGCGAGATATTTTGAATTTTTTGGATGTAAATGAAGATTTTGAAATAAAACATGTGAATACAAATGCTGGAAGAAAATATCGAAATAGAAAAATTCATTCAGCAGTAATGACTAATAAATTTGGGGTTAGAGGAGTATTAAGAAATATTCCAGGAAGTGCAAAGATATACAGAAAAATTAACAATAATGAATTTAAAAGAAAAACACTCGAACCATCGTTAAGAAAATCTCTTCAAGATGATTTAAAGAAAGAAATAGATGAATTAAGTTTAATGTTAAAAAAAGATCTCAGTTATTGGTACAAAAATTAGAAAAATGAATGAGTGGATTTAGTTTAGAATTTTTTGTCTCCATGAAACTATTGATAAATAGATAGCACCTCCAGACGTTCCAAGGACAAAAGAATATGCAATTCCAATTTCGTAAGAAAGTTGGTACGAAATTAAAATTCCAATAACCATAATACTTATTGAAATTACATGACCAATTGGAACATGAAAATTCTTCTCCTTGGCTAAAAAGGAGGACATTAACATTAATGTAATTGCTCTAGGAATTGCTGCAAAACATAGAATCGGAATAAGTAATACAGTTTCAGTAAATTTAGGTAGAAAAATTGGTAATAATTCTGGAAGAACTAATGCACCTGAAACACTTACAATAATTGAGGATAGTATAGTTATACCTTTGACTTTTCGAGTTGGATTTCCACGAGAATCTTCACTTAATGTGTATTTGACAACAAGAGATGGTAAAATGTACATTAATGCAACAAGCTGAAGTGCTAGAAAATAATTGCCAAGAAGGGATAATCCAAACAGAGGTACTGTGAGAAGTTCATCAATATGATTTCTAGTTGTGGATATAAGATTAGAGAGATAATTTGAAAAAACCATTTTTTTCTTTTCTGATATAATATTAAAATTCAGTTTTTCTTTTCTAAGAATATTTATCACATGTTTGATAAAAACAAAATTTGATAATGCAAATCCAATTAAAATCCCTTCAAAACCTATAGTAAAATAGAATAGTAATGATAAAGCAACGAATAATAATTTTTGTGCAATGTAAATTTTACTATGTTTAGAAAATAATTTTTTCCCAAGTAATTCAACAAGATAAAGATTCAATACGCTAGTACCAATAACTAATAAAGATAATCCAATATCTTCGAACATGAAGAATAGAATTATCGCTCCAATCAGACTAGTTATGATTGAAATAAAATATAGTACAGCCTCAATTTTTAATCCCTTTGAAACATATACTTGCATTGTAAATGCTCCACCAAAACTTGCAGCAACAGATGTAATTCCCATTATAGCTAGAAAATAACTTAGTTGACCATAGCTTTCAGTATCTAATATTCCTGCAAGAAATAACCAAAAAAAAGATGTGATTACCCCTCCTACTATATTTCCAACTCCAATAGTAAAAATTCCAGAAAAAGCTTTGTTTTTTCTAAAATTACTCAATTCAATTGATCACCATAGTTATTTTTCTCTAACTACGCTAACAATGGAATGAAGAATTGTGGCGGTTATCAACAGTACGGTTCCTAAAAGAACACCACCACCACCAATAATAGCTAGATTTGTAATTAATTGTCCTTGCTCTAAATAAATTTGCAATGACCAAAAACCAAAAACAAGACCTAACAAAAGAAAAAATACGCCTGGAATTCCGTAAATAGTTACAGGGCGTTCTATTGCAGCGTATTTTAAAGTACTAAGAATCACTGATGAACCATGTGATATAGGATTGTGAGTTGAAGTATCTCCCGCGTACAAAATTGTTATAGGAACTTCAGCTATTTTGTATCCTGCTTTGTGTGTTTTGATTATAATTTCTGTAGAAATTCCCATTCCAGAGTCAGTTGGTTTTATGACCTGTAAAATTTTTTTATTATATGCTCTAAAACCACTTTGAGAGTCAGTGATTTTTGTTCCTCCAGCAATATTTGTTAGTTCAGTGATTGCTTTTATTCCAGCTTTTCTATACTTTGGAATCTTTTGATTCTTTAAAAATCTAGAACCTATAACCATGTCAGCTTTATTATTTTTGATTGGGCCTAACACCTTTTCAATATCTTCAATTCTGTGTTGCCCATCTGCATCAAAAGTTACTAGTACATCCGCATTCATTTTTCCCGCATGTGAAAAGATTGTTTTTATTGCTCCACCATATCCTTTATTTCTTTTATGCTTTACAACTTTAGCACCCATTTTTTCTGCAATCTCGGCAGTCAAATCTGTTGAACCATCATCACATACAATTATGTATTTGGTGATTTTTTTTATTTTTGTGATTATTCCCGCAATATTTTTTTCTTCATTATATGCAGGAATGCCTATAATACATTTCAATAGTTTGATTTTTCTGATTTAGATATAAAACCTAACTGATGAATCATACTTACCAATTTACAATCTACTCTTAATAAAATCAATTGAATTTACTGGTGAAGGATCAGTTTTACTTTCTATAGATGCATAAATTGTTGAATAATCAAGCAGATAAATTAAATTTACAATTTTAGATAATATGCCTCCATCAATTGATTGAACAACTTTGTAGTCTATTTTATTTATACCAAAAAATTCTTTTAAAATATCAAACCTTTCAATTGTTTTAATGTTATCATCTTTACCTTGAATTAAAATTGGATTAACTAAAGATTTTTTTTCCCAAGCAACAACGCCATTATGTGAAGATTCAATAACATCTTCAGTCATTGCATGAATTTTGGCATTTTCTTGTAAAGAATTCTTAAAACGTATAGCCGCTGCACTAAGACCCGCTGGATAATAAACACAAATTAAATTTTTAATAAATTCTGATAATTTTAATGATTGATTTTCCTGACTTAAATTTCCTGAAAAGATGTTTTGTTTAGTTTTTTCTAATGCCTCAATTGATTCATAGATATCAGATTCTCTTATTGGTAAAATTGGTTCTAAAATATTTAAAATTGAAAATAGAAATGAAGTAAATGATGCTCTAGGAGAATGAATCATTGGAATATTCTGGTAAAACACATTGTTATCTCTACAAAAGTCTGACATTTTCCCACCTGATGAAAAACCAATAGTCTTTGCAGATGTTTTTGTTGCAAGTTTAATAATTTCCATTGTTTCAGAAGTATTTCCTGATACACTTGTTGCAATAATTAATGTGTTAGAATCAACCGTTTTTGGTAGGATGTATCCTTTAATGTTCGTGACATGAATATCTTCTTTGGATAATATTGCACCAATGGTATCACCAACTGAACCTGAACCCCCCATTCCTGCAAAAACTATATGATCTATATCTTTGATATCCAATTTTTCATAGTTTGTTTCAAATGTATCTCTAGCTATGTCTGGCCATATATCATAAATTTCATACATTTTTTTTGAATCAATTTCTTCAAGATTTTTTAAATCCATATTTTATATCTGTAAATTTTATTGTAAAATACTTAACTACAAAATTCTAATGCCAAAAAATATTTACTCCTTTTAATAGAATCCTTCATGAGTCTGAAAACTGTAGAGTGGAAAGATAACTCAGTTATAATGATTGATCAAACTAAATTGCCAAATGTTCTAGAATATGTTACTTATACAGACTATAACCAAGTTGCTGAAGCAATACAAACCTTAGTGGTTAGGGGCGCTCCTGCAATTGGTGTTTCTGGTGCATTTGGTCTTGCTTTAGCTGCATTACAAAGTAACGCAACTGAAAAGAAAGAATTAATTTCATATTTAGAAAATGCCAAAAAAATTTTATTTGAAACAAGACCAACTGCTGTGAATCTTGCTTGGGGATTAGACAAAATTATGGATATAGCAAATCAAGCAACTACTGTAGAAGAAATAAAAAATAATGTTGTTGAAAATGCAAAAAAAATGGCAGAAGAAGATATTCAGATAAACATGTTAATGGGAAAAAATGGCTCTGAATTATTTAGTGATAATGATACTATTATGACTCATTGTAATGCGGGTGCATTAGCAACTGTTGGTTATGGTACTGCATTAGGTGTTATTCGTGCTACAAAAGACAGTGGAAAGAATATCAAAGTAATAGCAACTGAAACTAGACCTATTCAACAAGGTTCACGATTAACTGCATTTGAATTAAAACATGATGGAATTGATGTTAGTTTGATTCCTGATACTGCAGTTGGTTATACGATGGCAAATGGTCTTGTCAACAAAGTTGTTGTCGGTGCAGATAGAATACTTAGAACTGGTCATGTGTATAATAAAATTGGAACATATCAGGTAGCAACTATGGCAAAACAACATAATATTCCATTCTATGTTGCAGCACCTCTATCTACATTCGATATGAAAAGTAATCCTGAAGATGTAATTATTGAACAAAGAAAAGCATCTGAAGTAACTGGTATTGGAGATAAAAAAACTGCACCAGATGGAATTAATGTAATAAATCCTGCATTTGATATGACTCCGCCAGAATTAATTTCTGGAATAATAACGGAAAAAGGAATAGCTAAACCTCCCTTTGATGAGTCTATTAAAAAATTATTTTAAACAAATTAAAATAAAAAAATTCTATATTTAATAAATCTCAATCATATTATTTTAAATTAATTTCCAAATACTGATAACAATATAATTTGTTTTAAATACCTAATAATAGCAAGATTGTTGTGAAAAGTTATTACAAGCATCTTACATCTAGGCAGCAATTTGGAGAAAAAATTGAACAAGTAAGAAAACCCATCTTACGAAGCTCTGCGGTTTTTCCAGTAATAAAAAATCAATATTACAGTACAAAAATTAATTATCTTGGATACTGGCTTATTAAACGAAACATTCCTGAAGTTAGCCTACTTATCACATTAAGAGATCAATCAGGTAAAATCCTACTTAGAAAATTACAAACAATTGATACAGTCCAAGCATTCTCCATAGTTCTTGATTCGTTATTAAAAGAACTAAATTTTGATTATAGCAAAAATTTTTTAGGTTCGATTGAAACAGAGTTTTTCACTACTAGAGATATGGTTTTTCCATATCCGGCTTTAGTTTTAGAATATTATAACAAAGATTTCAGTACATGTGTTCATACACTAGGTCGAATATACAATGATTTTGAAGATCTTAAGGAGAATGAACAATTTAAAGTGCCAGAAACTGGATTTGATATACACGCAAGTGACGATTTGAGTTGTTTTCTATCATTTGTAAATGGCCCTATTTCAAATTCAAATGGATTAATAGAATATGTTATAACAAATTTTAATTCTGAAAAATCTTCGGGCTCATTTCAATTGGGTGAGATCAAGCCATTTGAAACTAAATTTATTTTCTTAAAGGATCATATTCCAGATTTACCAAAAATTTTGAAAAATAAATCTGGTTCTATTTCATTAAAACATGATTTTGAGGGATTCTATCCTAGATTATTAGTTGGTAATATTCAAAACTCCTTTCCTTCAGTAAGTTTTACTCATTCGTATTATGATTGCTCATCATGTAATACTGATTCTGATTTTTGGAATAGAATCGATGAAAATTATTACGACTCGTCTGTTTATTTTCCCCTTTTTCTTACTGATAATCATTATACTGATTTAGTATTATATCCAAATTTTTCACCGTCTGAATACGTTCTACAGATTGAATTATATGATAAATCTGGCAATAAGATTTTTCAAAATCCTAACTTCTATAATGTAAAAAGTAATGAATCTAAATTAATAAAAATAGAATTTAAAAAAATATTCGAAGAGTTAAATTTGGATAAAAATAACATTACTTCTGCAAATATAATTACAAAATTTAACGATAAAAAAATTCCAACACGTATAAAATTTGGTCTTAATGTGGGAATTTCTGGGATAAAATCTAAATTGCCTTGTAATATTTGTTTTAATTCTAATTTAGGTAATCCAAACATTGAAAACAAACCTGGCTCTTTTCATTGGTCACCAATTTTTAAAAATGGAGCAAGTATTGTAACTTTAGCTAATTTCTCTAACCGTATAGGTTATTCAAAACAGGCAAAAGTATCTCTTAATTTTTATCATCAGCATGATCCGTCATCTATTTCTAGAGAAATTACTTTAGGACCTAATGAAGAATACAGAATTTCATTAAATGATGATAAATTGAAAGAATTCTTTCAAGATGATGGATGGATAACTGTAAAATCTGATAATCCTCATATTCAAGGATTTTATTTTACATTTTATCCTTCTGGTGCTGTTAGTGGGGATCACTTTTTTTAGAATACTTGTTTAACTATGCGAAACATATTTCATGGAAAGTATATTTTATCAGTATTTGTATCTCCTTCAATTTTAAAATTACAAATCTATACAATATTTTAAAAGTAACTCCTATAAAGAAAAAACATGCTTGAAGTTAACGCAGAAGAACGATTACAATTGAAAAAATCTGGTCAAACCTTTCTTGGTATCCTAAATGATATAAAACGACGACCAGAAGATGCAGCATCAGAATTAGGTGTTACAACAAATGAAATCTATTCTATTATCAATGGCGAAAAACTAATTTCCCAAGATCTTGTAGATAAAGCTACTCGTATATGGCCAGTAAATTCAAGAGATTTTTTCAATATACGTGATGATTGTCCATTAGGCGTAAAAATAATGACTGCTGAAGAATCCAAACAATCAAGTAGAATTATGGATAGAGCTGGTAAACCTTACTATGAATATAGAGATACTGCAATGAGTACTACTGCTTCATTTCGGCCTGAATGGATTGAAGAGTTATGTATTGTTGAAAATAATGATGCAACAAGTACAATCGTTCAATGGAATAACGGTCATTTTCTGCATCAGTTTACTTACTTTGTTGGAAATGTGAATTTTTATTACGAAGAAAATGGAATCAAAAAAATTGCAGTAATGAAAACCGGTGATTCTATGTATATTACTCCTTTTACTAGACACACTTTTGCGACTAGAAGTGGTTCTGATACAAATGGTTTAATCTTAGCACTAACCTATGGAAATAAAATTACTGGTGATACACAGCAGGAAATGTCATGCCTTCCTATATCTCAAGGTTCCAATCTTGCATTAGATTTTTCTACAACAAATAATTCTTCTGCATCTTTAATCAAATTCTACCGCAAAATATCTAATTTAACCGTTGAAGAAATGTCAAAACGAACTGGTTTTTCAAAAACATTGATAGATACATTTGAAAATGGAGAAAAAATTCCAGATATTGCAGAAACAAAAAAAATTGCATGTTCTTTAGGAATTAACACTCGTGATATTTTACCTAATGATAAAATTGAAAATAAGGTGATTATTAAAAAACACGAAAATACAAATTTTTGGTATTATCCCGAAAATAAAAAATCTTACAAATTTTCAGAACTTGCATCCACAACAACATTACCTGATTCAAAAGCTTTTGAAGTTGAAGTTTTTGACTCAAATGATGAAAATTTAGATTTGGAAGTAGGATTACATCAATACGTGTATAATATTGGCAACACCCAAATTTCTATTAATTGGGAGCATGATGGAACAAAACATTCTAAAATATTCAAATCTGATGATTCCTGTTATGTAAAACCATTCACCCCTCATAATTTCAGGGGAACTGGGAAACTATTGATTTTAAGAATTGGGGGTAACTTAACTGGTGATTCCAAACGTGAGTTATCTTTTATAGGAAAAGATAATGTAAAAAGAGCAATTTCTGAAACTATGCAATGGTTTGATTCCCACGACGAGCATTAATTTTTCTTATGTACATTCTTTTTTGGTTATAAATGAATAAACAAAATGTAATCATTGTGATGATTGATGGTGGCAGACTAGATTTTGCTACAAATTCCAAAGTTTTTACAAAATTAAAAAATCAATCCGCATTCTTTTCTCAATCAATTACTTATGCACCACATACAATAGCTGCAATGCATGCTGTTTTTAGTGGAAGTTATGGCTCCAGAACTGGGACTAATAGTTATTGGTCTACATTTCAATTCAAAAAAAATAAATTCAAAACACTAACGGAATATCTCAAGGATTTTAATTATCATACACACGCTGATGTCATTAATCGTTTAGTAATCCCCAAACAAGGATTTGATAAATACGTTATTCATGATGAAGAAAATGATGTTCTATTAGAACGTCATATTGATCTCATTCATGAAATGAATGCATTATCCAAAAAACAGGAAAATTTCTTTTTGTATCTTCATTATAGCAATATACATACAGGAATAATGAATGAAGTTCTAAAAGTTTATGATAATTTTAACAAGGATTTTTTTAGCAATAAAAAATTAAATCAAGAGAGATATACAAAATTATTTAAGGGAGCAGAAAATTACCTAGAAGCAATTCTAAACGAAATTTTTCATTTGGGTCTAAACAAAAATTCTATAGTACTTGTAATGTCTGATCATGGTATTAGTGTAGGTGAAAAAATAGGTGAAAGAGCATACGGTGCATTTTGCTATGATTACACTCTTCGTACATTTGCATATTTTATTATTCCTGGAATATCTTCTAGAGAAATAAATCAACAAGTTAGAACAATTGATTTCATGCCAACAATCTTAGATTACTTGCAGATTGCATTGGATAATAATTATGAAAAGGTTGATGGTACATCTCTTACGCCATTAATTCAAGGTGTATCTATACCTGAACAAATTGCTTATTCTGAAACAGGAAACCCATTTAATAAAAAGAAACCACCAAAGGAACCCAACACAAAGTCAGTCCGAACATCAAAATGGAAGTTAATATTGAATCAACACAATGATTCAAAAGAGCTCTATAATCTTGAATTGGATCCAAATGAAGAAAAAAATCTATTCGGTACGGGAGAAAAAATAGAATCTTTTCTGTGGGAAAAATTACAAAAATTAGCGAAAGTATCTATTTGATCACAAAAACATACTTTGTGCTTTTTTTAAGTCCTGATTAGTATCTATCTCACACCACTTGCCAGAAATAATGATTGGTTCTACATCAATTTGTGAATCAATTAATTCTTGAATCATGTCAGTAAGATATGCCTTTAAGACAGAGGGTGCTTGATGAAAAGTTCCAACATGTGTTTTTATTAATTCCTCATACTGTTTGACAAAAACTCCAGATCCATCTGGTGAAAATTTTATGATACCCAAAAATTCACCAACATCATCATTTTCATTTTTAATATTTTTTTCAATTTTAATGATTTTGTTTGCTTTGTTTAATTGAACGTTTTCAGCCTCAGATTTTGGATGCTCCGTTCTTCCTTCGTACATCTTCTCCCAAGTCATATCTATGGCAATTGAAATATTTCCTTTCGAATCTAAAATCTGTCTGAGTATTTTTGATTCAAATATAATGTCTGAATACAAAACTAAAACATCATTTTTTAAAAAATCCTTTGCCTCCATTAGGCTCCCCAGAATATCATGCTCATTGTAACAATGATCTTTAACATAACGCACATTTTCTATTTCAAATTTTTTACCGTGTGCACCAGTGATTACAATAATATTTTCAATTCCTACTCGCTTTAACGCTTGAATTTGGTGTACAATGATTGGTTTTCCATTTACCATCAGCAATGATTTGGGAAGATCTTTTGCATCCTCACTAATTCGTTTACCTGAACCTGCGGCTATAATGATTGCATTCATAATTTAAGAAATATTACCATCTAGACATAAAACGCTCTTTAATCCCCACAGGCGAAATGTTAATTCTTCCACTTCTTTCTGTATCACTTTGTTGAATTTTTACCACAATCATTATCGGCCCCTTCAATTTTTTTATTTTACGAAGAACTTTTTCAAAATTATTTTTGGTTTTTACTGTGAATGCATGGTTATAATTACATGCCTTTGCGATTTTTTCAACACTAACAAAATTAGTATTTGTTGGTTGACTTCCAGTTGATTCATGAACAGAATTATCAAAAATCACATGAATGAGGTTTTTTGGTTTTAATGATCCTATTGTTGTGAGTGAACCCAGATTCATTAGGATATTTCCATCACCATCAAACACAAAGATCCTCTTTTCTGGATCTTTTAATGCGATACCTAATCCAATTGATGAGGCCAATCCCATTGACCCAATCATATAGAAAGTTGGTCTAGTATCGGAAATGCTGAACAAGTCTCTGCTGATAAAACCATTAGCAGAAATTATCTGATCATCAGATTCAATCTGTTCCAACGCAATCGTAATTGCTGTTTTTCTAATCAACAAATTCCCTCGGTATAATTAATGCGCATGATTTTCCTTCTTTGATCAACTTTAATGCCCAATCACAAGACTTTTTCCAGTCTTCTTCATTTAGAATCATAGATTGCAAGGATAATGCCTGAAGAAGTTTTGGTTGGATCTTTCCAATTTTTGTATGTTCAGGAGCATCATTTTCTCGGAAACCTCTCCATCCTATTAAAAAAATTATTGGTATTTGATATAATT
>Ga0208750_1000077_pt1 | contig 25016 bp, 21 predicted proteins | sample Knorr_S15_td_O2m_FD_185602 | JGI IMG/M metagenome (GOLD analysis project Ga0208750, IMG submission 185602) | Marine microbial communities from Southern Atlantic Ocean transect - Knorr_S15_td_O2min_ad_340m_LV (SPAdes) (version 2) | ecosystem: Environmental > Aquatic > Marine > Oceanic | place...
TGATGGCAACGGAGATCACAGAACACAAAATGATCGGCACCATTAGCCACCCACCGCTACTGATTAGTTCGAACATCTAATGGGCCTCGCGTGCCTTGGATTACCGTATTGGTTGTGATTCTACCGACAATATCTACTCAATCGGTGTGTTGAGGTGAGTTTGGTGTCAACTGTGCCAGAAACGTCGATGATGTTGGGCCCAGGTGCGAACCGTATTTCTTCTGTTACCACATTTTATGAGATATCGCTGGACAATCAAGGTATCGGGCTAAGCAGAAATATTCTGTAGAGTTCCGTTCGCTAGTTTGTAGGTATGATCAAGTTTCCGTGCCAACCCAAGATCGTGGGTGGCCATGACAAGACTCGTGCCAAACTCACTATTGAGAGTGAAAAAGAGCTCTTGAACTGAATTTGCAGTCTCGTAATCAAGGTTCCCTGTTGGCTCGTCGGCCAGGATACAGTCGGGCTGCCCAACAAGTGCACGAGCTACAGCAGTTCGCTGTCTCTCTCCTCCAGAGAGTTCGCCTGGCTTATGATGTTCTCGAGCCCTTAGGCCTACCTTTTCCAATAACTGCGACGCATCAGATAAAGCTGAAGTGTGAGATTCGCCGCGAATCAATAGCGGCATTGCTACGTTTTCCAAAGCAGAAAACTCCGGCAAGAGATGATGAAACTGGTAAACAAAACCAAGCGACCGATTTCGAAGCACGCCGATAGCCTTTTCACTCAAGCCCGCCAGTGGCTGACCACATAATTGAACACTGCCTTGTGTTGGCCTATCCAGGCCACCCAGTAAATGCAAAAAAGTACTCTTCCCGCTGCCCGAGGCGCCCACGATCGCGATAGTTTCACCTGCTGCCACTGTCAGGTTGATATCGCTAAGTACCTGAACTAGGGTGCCTGCCTCTGTAAACGATTTATATAGCCCGGAACATTCCAGAATCGGATTAGTCGGGTTACTCATATCGCAAAACCTCAGCGGGGTCAGTTCTCGAAGCCCTCCACGCGGGGTACAACGTTGCGACCACACTCAAGACAAATGAAATGGAAACAATCTGGGAAACATCCCTCCACTTTAGCTGAGCCGGAAAGTCAGTGATTACATATACGCTTGACGGAAAGAACTCGATTGCAAAGAGTCCCTCCAGCCAAGGGACCAGGGTTTCTACATTTACAGCGGTTATTACACCCGAGATACCGCCGATAAATGTTCCGATAAGCCCGATCAGCGTGCCCTGAATAATAAAAATTGCCATCACCCTGCGCGGTCCCAGTCCCAAGGTCCGTAAAATAGCCACGTCTGAGCGCTTATCAGTCACCAGCATCACCAGAGTAGATACGATATTGAATGCAGCCACAGCAACGATGAGCAGCAAGATGATGAACATCACCCGCCGCTCTATTTTTATCGCTCGGAAAAGATTGACGTGTTGAATTGTCCAGTCAGTTACGCGGTACCCCGCTCCCAGAGACCTGGAAAGTTGTTCTCTTATTCGGGGTGCTTGATATAGGTCTGCAAGTTTCAACCGCCGGCCGCTGACCAGGCCCCCAGTCTTAAACAGTCGAGCCGCGTCACCCAAATGCAGAATCGCTAAACCGCTATCATGCTCGTACATACCGAGTTCAAAAACTCCCGCTACGTTAAATCGTTTCAGCCTGGGCAAAAGCCCCGCCGGAGTAATCTGACCCCTTGGAGCAACCAGGGTTACTTTCTGACCCACCGACACCCCCAGTTGTCGCGCGAGTTCCGATCCAAGAACAATCTGCCATTTTCCCGACTCTAGGGCGTTCCAACTGCCACCTTTCATACTCTCAGACAAATTGGAAACACCAGCCTCTTCTGTAGGCAACACGCCTCGAATCAAAGCGCCTTTGACCATTCGGCCGCCCATCAAAAGACCCTGACCGAGAATAAAAGGTGCCGAGGCTAGTATTTCCGGTTGTTTAGTGATCTCGTGGTTGACTGTCTCCTGGTCGCTAAGCCATCCGTTTTGACCGCTCACAGTGACATGCGATGCGACTGAAAGTATTCTTTCTCTGAGTTCGCGTTCGAAGCCGTTCATGATAGAGAGAACAGTGATCAATGCCCACACACCGATCGCGATTCCGATCATTGAGGTCATCGAGATAAACGAGATAAAATGATTGCGCCTTTTGGCTCGGGTATAGCGCAACCCAATCAACAACTCCAGTGGCCGGATCATGGCAATTCGCAGGCAATCAGAGCATCTTGGGAGAACAGTTCAAAGCACCTTAATTGTTACTGTCAGATCGCAGGTGTGGGAACAATAATACGTCCCTGATCGACGAGCACCCCGTTAACAACATTACAAAACGGTCGACACCGAGTCCACCGCCAGCGTTTGGTGGCAAGCCATACTCCAGTGCGGTGATGTAGTCCTGGTCAAAAAACATAGCCTCTTCATCTCCAGAAGATTTCGCGACTGCTTGCCGCTCAAATCGTGTCGCTTGATCTTCTGCATCGTTTAACTCTGAAAATCCGTTAGCCAGTTCCCGCCCCGCTATAAATAGCTCAAACCGATCAGTCAGAGAAGAATCATCGTCATTGCGCCTGGACAACGGTGAGACCACTTCCGGATAGGCAGTTATATAGGTCGGTTGTATCAGGTGATCCTCTACAGTCGCCTCGAACATCAACATCAACATCTCGCCAACCGACAAACCTGAGTCCAACTCAACGCCATGGCTCAGAAGTATGCTCGCCAGCATTGTTTGATCATTAAGATCAGTACTTGAAAGCTTGGGGTTGTGCCTCAGGACAGCCTCACTCATGTTCAGTCTTTCAAAAGGCTGGGCGAGGTCGATGCTGTGTCCTTCATATTCAAGTTTTGTGCTGCCATTGACATCCTGAGCGACTATTCTGAGCATCTCTTCAGTTAGGTCCATGTAGTCGCTGTAATCAAGATAGGCTTCGTTGTATTCGAGCATCGTGAACTCTGGATTGTGTTGAGTACTCAACCCTTCATTACGGAAATTCCGATTTAATTCGTAAACTCGTTCAAAACCACCGACCAGACAGCGCTTAATATAGAGTTCCTGTGCGACTCTCAGGTAAAGATCCCGATCAAGTGCGTTGTGATGCGTAACGAAGGGTTTTGCGTTTGCACCCCCTGGAATCGCCTGCATGATTGGCGATTCGATTTCGATATAGCCCCGATCATCCAGAAACTTGCGAAGCGACTTGATGGTTGCTGCCCGCTTACGAAATACTTCACGTGAAGTTTCGCTGACCAGTAAATCTATATATCTCTGACGATAGCGAATTTCCACATTCGTCAGTCCATGATGTTTCTCGGGCAGTGGGTGTAACGATTTAACCAACAGTTGAAACTGAGACACCTCGATCGTCAATTCACCTGTCTTTGTGATAAATGGCCGCCCGATGACGCCGATAATATCTCCAATATCAAACTTCTTGAACGATTCATTGTATTGTCCATCGGGTAGTCGATCGCGCTGCGCGTACAACTGGATTCTTCCCGACTCATCCTGAATATGTGCGAAACTGGCCTTACCCATAATGCGTCTGGACATAAGACGTCCAGCCAACTTGATTTCATCTCCTCTAGTTTCGGGCGCTTGCGAGGCAAGTCTTTCCTGCTGCTCGAGTGCATTCTTTGCACAACTGTCCCGTCGGAAATCATTAGGGTATGGATTTCCCTGCTGACGTAACTTGGATAGTTTCTCTTTCCGCTGTACGGTCTGGTCGTTTATGTCGCTTACCATGGTTCTAACTTTCCAGTGCCTTAGAGAGCAGCTTTTAAACTCGCTTCTATAAATTGTCCAATATCACCGTCTAACACGGCCTGTGTATTGCCGGTTTCCACACCCGTACGCAGGTCTTTGATTCTAGATTGATCCAAAACATAGGACCTTATCTGACTGCCCCATCCGATATCCGCTTTAGAATTCTCTAGTTCCTGCTGTTCCTCCTGCCGCGCACGCATCTCCGCTTCGTAAAGTCGAGATTTCAGCATGGACATCGCTTCTGCTTTATTGCGATGTTGGGAACGATCGTTCTGGCATTGCACAACAATCCCACTTGGTAGATGCGTAATCCGGACTGCAGAATCAGTCCTATTCACATGCTGTCCACCCGCACCACTTGCCCTGTAAGTATCGATTCGAAGGTCTGCAGGATTGATTTCGACTTCAAATCGGTCATCCACCTCAGGATAAACAAACACAGAGGCAAATGACGTATGTCGCCGGTTCCCTGAGTCAAAAGGGGATTTTCTGACCAGCCTGTGGACACCGGTTTCGGTTCTGAGATAGCCATAGGCATACTCACCACTCACATGAATGGTCGCACTTTTGATACCGGCTACTTCGCCTTCTGACTTTTCAACCAGTTCGACCGAGTATCGCCCTGATTCTGACCAGCGCAAATACATTCGGAGTAGCATTTCTGCCCAGTCCTGTGCTTCGGTTCCTCCAGAGCCAGCCTGAATATCGACAAAAGCGCTGGCTTCATCCGCTTCACCGGAAAACATTCGCCGAAATTCGAGCTTCTCCAGTTTCTGTTTAACTCCTTCCGATTCTTTTGCTACCTCCTCTATCGTTTCATCATCATTTTCAAGTCGTGCCAGCTCAAGCAAATCAAGTAAATCGCTGAACGCCCGAGACAGCTCATCCAATTGCCCTACTGTTTCCTCGAGCCTGGCTCGTTCTTGGCCGAGGCGCTGAGCTTCTTCTGGATTATCCCACAGTGAAGGATCCTCTAACCGAAGCAAAATTTCTTCGAGACGCTCTTTTCGAGAATCATAGTCAAAGATACCCCCTGAGCCCTTCAATTCGGCGAGCGCAATCATTTAGATCCTGAAATATTTCTCCTGGCTCTGCCATGATAAATCTGGTTCGGATGAACTATAATTAAGGAAGGGGAAGGATACCGGATTTCCAGTTAATTCGATACGGACAGCGTCATCTGCATATCCAGTTGTCCATTGACCCACGCCTGTCGTTCGTTTGTGCTTGTACATCGACGTCACAGTGCACCAGATTCGAGCTTGGCAAGCACAGGCATATTACAAAAGAAACAGTAACATTGAAGGTGCGAATTAGCGGTATGCAAATAGGAATACCTAGAGAAATTTATCCCGAAGAATGTCGCGTAGCAGTAACCCCTGAGGTTGTTAGCCATCTGACCGAGTTGGGCTTCACCGTTAAACTAGAAACCAATGCCGGCAAAGCTGCAAGTTTCTCAGATGCTGCGTATATCCAAAGTGGTGCTGCGATTGTCACCAGTGCGATCGAAATCTGGGAATCCAGTGACATTCTCCTCAAGGTAAGAGCACCATCAGAGCATCCCGATCTCGGACTGCACGAGGCATCACTTCTTAGCCCAGAACAGACCCTAATCTGTTTTATATGGCCAGGACAGAACCCAGAACTTTTGTCTCGTCTATCCGATACCGGAGCCTATGTCCTGGCAATGGATGCTGTACCTAGAATTTCTAGAGCTCAAAAATTCGATGCATTGAGCTCTATGGCAAACGTTGCGGGATATCGCGCGATCATAGAATCAGCTGGCGAGTTTGGCAGATTCTTCGCTGGTCAGATCACCGCCGCCGGTAAGGTGCCTCCGGCTCGGATACTTGTGATAGGCGCTGGCGTGGCGGGGCTCGCTGCGATAGGAGCTGCCGGAAGCATGGGCGCGAGCGTCCGTGCGTTTGATACCCGTCCAGAAGTAAAAGAACAGGTTGAGAGCATGGGTGCTGAGTTTCTAATGCTGGACTTTGCTGAGGACGGCAGTGGAGCCGGGGGCTATGCGAAAACAATGAGTGAAGAATTCATTGTTGCGGAGATGGCGCTATTTATGGAACAGGCCAAAGAGGTGGATATCATAATCACTACGGCCCTTGTGCCTGGCAAACCTGCACCACGTCTGATCACGGCTGAAATGGTAGATGCCATGAGAGACGGCAGTGTTATCGTTGACCTGGCTTCTGAACAAGGCGGTAACTGTGAACTCACCCAACCTGGCCGCGTGACCCGCGCCAGCGGCGTTCGCGTGATTGGATATACAGACCTTCCCAGCAGAATGCCGGCGCAGTCAAGTCAGCTTTACGGAACCAACATCCGACATTTTCTGGCTGAAATCTGCCCAGACAAAAACGGGCAGATCGAACTTAACATGGATGACGATGTTGTACGATCCATGACCGTCACTCGTTCTGGAGAAATCACCTGGCCCCCACCGAAGATCGAAACTGCAATACCGGCTGAACCATCCAGTTCTCCGCCCCCTAGTATTGTTACAAGCCCAGTTAAGTCGCCTGAAAAACAAAACAACGTCACCACTCTGATCGGTCTCGGTGTGGTTATGCTGATCATCCTCGGCGTAGGCGCTGTCGCGCCCAGTTCCTTCATGAATCATTTCACAGTGTTTATTCTAGCTATCTTTGTCGGATGGCAGGTGGTCTGGAATGTTACTCCTGCACTACATACTCCTCTGATGAGCGTAACCAATGCCATTAGCGGAATTATTGTGATCGGTGCACTGCTTAAGATTGATGCGGGATCTTCATTGGTTGTTCTGCTCGCAGCAATTTCCTTGCTGATCGCAAGTGTCAATATCAGTGGTGGATTTCTGGTGACCCACAGAATGCTGCGGATGTTTCGAAGAGATATCTGAACGTGTCTACCGGTATCATCACCTCAGCCTACATCGCGGCCAGCGTATTATTTATTCTCAGCCTCGCGGGGTTGAGCCATCAGGAGCGCGCTCGGCGAGGCAACCTCTTCGGAATCCTTGGGATGGCGATAGCCATCGTTGCCACAATTTATAACCCCGCGGTAAGTAACTACGCACTGGTAATTATTCTGATGGTGTCTGGAGGTGGAATCGGGGCGTTAGTCGCCGCCCGCGTTCAGATGACGGCTATGCCACAACTGGTCGCGTTGCTCCATAGCTTTGTGGGACTAGCGGCTGTTTTGGTTGGGTTCGGAACTTTCCTCGATCCCACAGTTGGATATTTCGATATAGAAAGGACTATTCACAATATTGAAATCTACTTGGGGGTATTAATAGGAGCAGTAACCTTTACCGGGTCGGTTATTGCTTTCGGAAAACTTCAAGGCATCATTAACAGCCGTCCTCTCACCCTCCCTGGCCGACATCTAATCAATATTGCTATAGGGCTCGCCTGTTTGTGGTTCGGCTGGCATTTTATTTCCATGGGCACTTTAGACGCTGGGCTTTACCCGCTCATTATTGCCACAGTACTCGCACTGATTTTTGGAGCACACATGGTTTTGGCCATCGGCGGTGCAGACATGCCGGTCGTGATTTCTATGCTCAACAGCTATTCGGGCTGGGCCGCTGCAGCAACTGGCTTTATGCTCGCAAATGATCTGCTGATCGTGACGGGCGCACTGGTGGGAAGCAGTGGAGCAATATTGAGCTACATCATGTGTCGCGCTATGAATCGACAGTTTCTTGCGGTGATTCTCGGAGGATTTGGTGGATCAGTCAGTTCGAGTTCATCGTCGGTTGGCGATCAACAGGTCATTTCGATCAGCCACGAAGAATCCGCACAGTTACTGCGAGAAGCCGACAGCGTGGTTATCGTTCCAGGATATGGCATGGCGGTTGCTCACGCCCAACATCCCGTATCAGAACTGACCAAGGTTCTACGCAGCAAAAATACCGATGTGAGATTTGCCATACATCCAGTTGCCGGCAGAATGCCAGGACACATGAACGTTCTCCTCGCGGAGGCAAAAGTACCTTATGATATCGTGCTAGAAATGGATGAAATAAACGATGATCTTCCGGATACGGATGTGGTTCTCGTAATCGGTGCGAATGACATCGTCAATCCGTCAGCACAAGAAGACCCCGATGGTCCGATAGCAGGAATGCCTGTACTCGAGGTTTGGAAGTCAAGCGCCACTATAGTGTTGAAACGGAGTATGGCAACAGGATACGCAGGTGTCGATAATCCCCTCTTCTACCGGGATAAAACAAAAATGCTATTCGGCGATGCCAAGGACAGTATGGACAAAGTTCTCTCTGCCTTGAAATAGGCCGACCCCCATTTGCGTTATCTATCGGTTCAGGGCTGCTTCATGGTGCTACCAATTTGAGCCGGGATTCTTACCAAAAGGACCCCGACATCTTCCAGTGCCGCCATTTTGGCTTCGGCCATACCTTTACTTACCACTTGCGACAATAGTACCCACATGACCCATCCGCTTACCCGGCGGCGCGGATGACCGGGCGGGTAGGATCTGTGATCCACTCACTCCACGACCCCGCGTATAACCGCGATCCATATAGGCCAGCTACCTCCATCGCTAAAAGATTGTGACAGGCAGTCACACCTGAGCCACAACTGTGGACAACCTGATTGGGGGAAGTATTCCCAATCAGGTCGATAAACTCCTGTCTTAATATTTTGGCTGATTTAAAGCGACCGCCCGAAAGATTGCACTTAAATGGTCGATTGATAGCGCTGGGTATGTGGCCTGCAATGCGGTCGATAGGTTCTTCCAGACCGAGAAACCTTTTGTTTTCTCTTGCATCGATGATCAATTGACCTGGATCATCAACGGCCCGCATTAGCGAATCAGCGTCAGTCCAGTGATTCTGTTGCGGCCGGCCGGTAAACTCAGCCATTGGATAGGCTTCAGTACCATCGGCTAAGACTCCTCCCTCGTTGATCCAAGCATCTAGACCGCCATCAAGCACGTAGACGGATTGATGACCGAACCAGCGCAGCAACCACCAGCATCGAGCTGCCATCGCGCCTGGTCCATCGTCGTAGGCGATCACCGCCGAATTGTCTGCTACCCCCCACTTGCCTACCGCCTCCTGAAAAAGGTCCACAGCGGGGAGTGGGTGACGACCTGTTCCAGCTCCAATGGGACTCGACAGATTCTCACCAAGATCCAAGTGAATAGACCCTGGAATATGGCCTCGTCGATATGAAGCGATACCGGCTGCCGGGTCGCTGAGCACATACCGACAGTCCAGGATACGGGTATTTTCTTCCCCGTGTATTTCCATCAATGATTGGGCCGAGATTAGCATCTGAAAAGATCTGGGAATTTTCTGGACTGTGGATTGAAGTTTAACATTCAGCTATCGTCGTAGTTCTGTCACCTTCTGATCGGCGACAGCGGCCATCGACGGATTCGATTCAACTGTACTGAGTCAGAAAAAATGATTATGGCGGAGAGGGAGGGATTCGAACCCCCGGACGGTTGCCCGTCAACGGTTTTCAAGACCGCCGCATTCGGCCACTCTGCCACCTCTCCGGTCTAGACTGATTGTAGCCCATCCTCTTGCTATAACCTTTCAGCAGATTGCATGACAATCAAGCGTTCATAGTTCTACAAAAGCTTGATTTTTGGAAGAATGGCCCTATCCTAATGTCTGTATAGGTTTGTGAACTAACGCCAACATGGAGCAATAGCACGTTATGTTTAACAGAGTACAAGTCGCCTCTCTCCGACCAGCCTCCAGTGCTGTGGAATATAACAAGGTCCTCCGAAATACCTATGGACTACTCTCTGCCACCTTACTTTTCAGTGGCGCCGTCGCCGGACTCTCCATGGCTTTTAACTGGCCACATCCAGGTCTTGTGATTACCCTGGCTGGTTATTTCGGTCTACTTTTTCTGACTCGCCGGTATCAAAATTCAGCTCTTGGTTTGTTGTTTGTATTCGCTCTGACAGGATTCATGGGGCTGACCTTAGGGCCTATCATCGACTTCTATTTGACAGCTGTCCCGAATGGTCACCAGGTAGTGACGACCGCCTTAGGCGGTACGGGTGTCATTTTCCTGGGTCTGTCAGCCTATGCTCTGCAAACCCGCAAGGACTTCAGCTTTTTGGGTGGAATGCTGTTTGCCGGCATCCTGGTAGCATTTATCGCTGGACTAGGTGCCGTGGTTTTTGGAATCCCCGCACTATCCTTAGCGGTATCCGCAATGTTTATCTTGCTGATGAGCGGACTCATTTTATTTCAGACCAGTCAGATCGTACACGGCGGTGAAACAAACTACATTATGGCGACCATCACACTTTATGTCGCCATTTACAACCTGTTCCTCAGTCTGCTCCAGATCTTGGGCATTTTTGGCGGTGACGATTGAGAGAAAGCATTCTCAATTAAATGCACTGGTCCGGCATTTCCGAAGCTGGGCTAGTGCGCACAGTTCTCTCAGGCATTCTGGATTCTGTCACATCCACCCAGATAAGGCCGTAGTACATCTGGAACCGATATTGTTCGGTCTTCATTCTGGTAGTTCTCCATGATTGCTACCAATGTCCTGCCTATAGCAAGGCCTGACCCATTCAGTGTGTGCACATACTCCGGTTTGCTTGTTTCAGGATTGCGCCAACGAGCCCGCATGCGCCTTGCCTGAAATGTCTCAAAATTACTACACGAAGAGATCTCCCGATACCGCTGCTGGCCAGGCAGCCAGACCTCCAGGTCATAGGTTTTGGCAGAAGAAAAACCAAGATCTGCAGTGCATAACGTAACTACCCTGTAGGGCAACTCCAGACGCTGTAATACGATCTCAGCGTGACCAGTCAACTCCTCTAATACAGTCCACGATGTCGAAGGTTCAACAATTTGAACCAACTCCACTTTCTCAAACTGGTGTTGTCTGATCATGCCTCGGGTATCTTTTCCGTAAGATCCTGCCTCACTGCGAAAACACGGTGTGTGGCACACGTGACGAACAGGCAACTCACTCGATTCGAGTATTTCGTCACGATAAAGATTAGTCACTGGCACCTCTGCAGTCGGTATGAGGTAGTAGCGGGGATCAGTATCGGTTGCGAACTGATCTTGCTCAAACTTTGGCAATTGTCCTGTACCAAATAAAGAATTGGCGTTAACCAGATACGGCACATAGGTTTCTTCATACCCGTGCTCCTGGGTGTGAAGGTCCAGCATAAACTGAATCAGTGCTCTGTGGAGTCGGGCAAGACCCGCTGTCATCACAACAAAGCGTGAACCAGTCAGCTTCGTGGCCTGTTCGAAATCCAGCATTCCCAAGTCTTCGCCAAGCTGAACATGGTCAAATATTTCAAACGAAAAATCCCGTCGCTCACCCCACCGCCTTTGCTCGACGTTGTCATCCTCTGACTCGCCCGAAGGCACGCTCTCGTGAGGAATATTTGGCATGCCCGCCGTCAGGTCATTGAGCTCAAGCTGAATCTGTTGCAAGTGATCGCCAATGGATTTGAGTTCCCCTCCGAGCAGTTCGGTTCTTTTGATAAGTTCAGCTGCATCTTCTTTGGACGCTTTTAGTTTGCCGATCTCTTTTGAATTTTGGTTACGCGAATGCTGTAACTCCTGTTGTTTGATCTGCAGCTGTTTACGATCCTTCTCTAAGCTCTGGAACCGTTCTACATCAAGTAAATACCCCCGGGTTTGTAGCACTGCTGCCACTTCCTCTGTTTTATTTCGGAGCAGTTGTGGATCAAGCATCTTCGACCTACCTCAAAGTTTTTCTATCAAAAGTTCCGTCCGACACTCATTCCCAGGTACGCTCCCAGTAGAGATACGATCACGCTTGTAACAATGTACAACAAACCACGCAGCCACAAACCCTGATCAAACAGTGTAATGGCGTCTATGGAAAACGCCGAAAATGTTGTAAATCCACCCAGCAACCCGATCTGGAGTCCATTTCTTAACAGATCGCTTAAGGGTATACGTGTGACCGCCAATGCGAACAACAGGCCCGCCAGAAAACAGCCCACTATATTGACAAGTAATGTGCCCCACGGGAAGGCACTACCTGCGAGTAGAGTAACACGCAACCCCAATCCATAGCGCATCATTGCTCCGACAGCACCACCGCATCCTATAACCAGTAACTGCAACATTCTATCTACTCAACATCGGATATGACATCGACGCCACTAGGCGGAACAAAGTGAAATACACTATCGGGAATAGTCTCATTTTCAACCACATCGGCCAGTGTTACTCGCGTGATTTGATTGAGTTCATCCAACAATTGTATAAGTCGAAGGGTCTCACCCTCGAAGCCCAATTGAACCTCTGCAAAGCTCCCATCGCTTGATTTTGGGACTAGTGAAATCCAGTTGATTGCACCCTGACTCCCCAATATTGTTACGTTGTAGTCTTTTCGATATTGCCGCCCACTGGAAAGTAACACCGCCGGAGTTTGTCCAATCGCACTCTCCTGTTGCCTGCGTGTGACCTGTTCCAGTTCGACATCGTAGACCCAAAGTACCTGCCCGTCAGCCACAATAGTCTGAGCATGAACAGATTCATAATCCCAACGAAAGCGACCTGGACGAGAAATCCACAGTAGCCCATTGGTCTCTTCAAGAGCCAGTAAATTTTCGTCAAGGACCACCTGGGTAAAACTTGCCTTAAACGTAGTAACTTTTTCAAAGAAACGATCGAGCCGTTCATGCCCATCCGCATCTGCGCATGCCGGTGATAACCCGGCCCCCATGAATATGCAAAGAAGCATCCAGCGCATAGCTTGGCCGATTACAGTCACCTATTTTCGCCGCGTTATCTATTCAACCGGAACCGGTGCAAAGACTTCACGTCTTCCGTTTTCGAGTGGACCGACCACACCTGCTGCCTCCATGGCTTCTATCATTCGTGCTGCGCGGTTATAGCCAACCCTGAGATGTCTCTGAACCGCTGAGATTGAAGCTCGTCGCGTTTCTGCAACAAATGCGAGCGCCTGGTCATACAAGGGATCGCCTTCGCCCCCAACAGCGTCACCCCTTCCAGAACCCATTTCCTCGGAGACCTCTGGTTCAATCACAGCATCGAGAAACTCGGGCGCACCACTCTGACGCAAATGCTGTGCAACTCGGAGTACATCCTGATCCGACACAAAAGACCCATGCACCCGGACTGGATAGCCGGTACCAGGTGGCAGAAATAACATATCGCCATGACCCAGCAACTGCTCCGCTCCCATCTGGTCGAGGACAGTACGCGAATCAGCACGAGAACTCATCTGGAATGCAATACGAGTTGGAAAATTTGCCTTGATCAGACCTGTTACAACATCCACCGAAGGCCGTTGAGTCGCCAGCACCAAATGTATCCCAGCCGCTCTTGCGCGTTGTGCGATACGGGTGATCAGCTCCTCGATTTTCTTTCCTGCGACCAACATGAGATCGGCAAACTCGTCAACGATCACCACTACGTAGGGCATTTTTGCCAACGTCGGTGGCGGATGGTCTTCTTCGTTACCAATTGGCTCATAGAAAGGGTCTGGAAGCGGTTTTCCAGAATCGATCGCAGCGAGAACCTTGCGGTTGTACCCCATGATATTCCTGACGCCAAGGGATGCCATCAGCTTGAATCGGCGATCCATTTCACCAACGCACCAGCGAAGTGCGTTGGCGGCTTTACTCATATCGGTGACAACAGGCGTCAATAGATGAGGTATCCCGTCATAACCCGATAACTCAAGCATTTTGGGATCAATCATGATCAATCGAACGTCCTCAGGTGTCGATTTGTAGACAATGCTTAATATCAGCGCATTGATGCAGACCGATTTCCCCGATCCCGTGGTGCCCGCTACCAACAAATGCGGCATCTTGCACAAATCGTCGACCACTGGCTGCCCGGAAATATCTTTACCCAACACGAGTGTTAAAGGGCTTTTACTCGATTCGTAGATTTCAGAAGCCAGCCCCTCAAGTAGATATACCGACTCTCTCTGCTCATTAGGAATTTCCAGGCCGATGTATGTTTTTCCGGCAATGTTTTCGACAACCCTAACGCTGATCACCGACAATGAACGGGCAAGATCCCGAGCCAAACCCACCACCTGGCTTGCCTTAACACCCGGCGCTGGATCAATTTCAAAACGGGTAATAACAGGCCCAGGCTGAACTGATTCCACTCGCACATCTATGTTGAAGTCCATGAGTTTTTTCTCAACCAACCGGGACATCATTTCCAAGGTTTCCTTGCTGTATCCTTGAACTTTTGCCTCAGGCTTATCAAGTAACCCCAGCGCTGGTAGTGAACCCTGCGGTACCTTGTCTTCCGCAAACATGGGGATTGGGGACTGTTTCTCCCTGTAGATACGGGTACCCTCTTTGGTTTCAGTAACCTTAGGCTCTATACGCGGGGGCTGCTTCTTGGCGCGATCCCGTCTAATTTCTGCCACTGTATCTTGTCGTTTTCGCTTGAGCCTGAAACCCTGCACTTCATCAAACCAAATTATTACTCGTTGCCATAACGACTCCGAATACTTGCAGGTCATCTCTCCAACCTTATCCATAATTGTGAACCAACTGACATCAAGCGACCATGAAATCCCAGCAACAAAGATCACCAGAAATATAACCGTCGCGCCGACAATCCCAAATGAATCAAGGGCCCACGCGCCCACCAAGATGCCCATCCAACCGCCTGACTCAAAAGGCATAGTGCGTGACCAAGAGAAATAATGCAGAAATTCGATACCACAAGCTGAAAAAAGCACGAATACCATGCCAGCCCCATGAACAAGCCGGGAATAGCCCATGTCCTCACTGTCCGATTGTCGCAACAGTCGCCAGCACACCACACCAAACAGTATCGGTAAAAAGTAGGCGGAGTAACCTAATCCATTCAACATCAGGTCTGAAAACCAAGCACCGAATCTGCCGCCAAGATTCTCGATGTCATTGCTGACTCCTGTGTGCGTGAAACCTGGATCTCTGCTTGAATAACTCGCTAAACAAACTAACAGGTAGGCAGTGAATGCACCTAGAGCAATGACCAATACCTCCCTGCCCAGACGCAACAGTCTTGGTGACGTACGGGATTTAGTCCGTTCCACTTGTTTGGGCGACTTCGCCTGGGCCACAATAATCGTTAAGTAGGTCGCTGAAAAATGAACCGGTGTAATTATATCGAAATATTCAAGAGCAGCGCTTAATCCGAATGATGCTCCCCTATCCGTATCGGTTCAAACTCATTATGATAGCGCCTTCGGATGGTCTGATGATCTCATCACTCAATCCCACCATACTTCAACCCGACCACACTTGTTAGGCGCACCTGCCATGCAAAAACCGGTTCATAGCCGATTGTTGATTCTTGGATCTGGGCCTGCAGGTTATACCGCAGCCCTCTACGCTGCCCGTGCAAATCTCAGCCCAGTCCTGATAACGGGTATTGAACAGGGTGGCCAGCTCACCACAACTACAGATGTAGACAATTGGCCGGGAGATCCGACAGGGGTCCAAGGACCCGAGCTAATGCAACGTATGTTGGCACACGTGGAACGTTTTGATACCAACGTTATATTCGACCATATTCATAATGCCGAATTGGACCATAGGCCATTCCACTTGTATGGCGATTCAGGAACCTACACCTGCGATGCGTTGATCATCGCGACCGGTGCATCAGCAAAGTACCTGGGGCTACCATCAGAAGAAGCTTACAAAGGGAAAGGTGTCTCGGCTTGCGCCACCTGCGATGGATTTTTCTATAAAGACAAACCCGTTGCTGTCATTGGCGGTGGCAACACAGCTGTTGAGGAAGCCCTTTATCTTTCAAATATCTGCTCTACTGTCTCATTGATTCACCGCCGCAAACAACTTAGGGCTGAAGCAATCATGCAGGATAAACTGTTCTCCCGATCCGATGGTAATGGAAATGTGTCCATCCACTGGAACAACACTCTTGATGAGGTGGTAGGAGACACAGCAGGCGTAACTGGCATTCGAATACAAGACGTGAGCTCTGGCGAGAAAACAACCCTTGATGTGCATGGTGTATTTATTGCCGTTGGTCATAACCCCAACACAGGGCTATTCAAGGACAAACTGGAGATGAACGGCGGATACATCGTGGTCAAAGGCGGACTGGATGGAGAAGCCACCGCAACAAGCATCCCGGGAGTATTTGCGGCTGGAGACGTCACAGATCACATATACCGCCAGGCGGTAACCTCGGCAGGTTCAGGTTGTATGGCTGCTCTGGATGCTGAACGATTCCTAGCCGAACAATCTAACTGATAGAGGGCCTTGCTATGCACGATCCCGATCGCTTATTCAGAAAATCTGTGACTGGGGTCATCCCGCTGCGCAATCAAGACTCTAGGGGCATACCAAATAAACCACGAAGTAACAGCACAACCCCTGATGTTGACCCAATAGCTGGACCGGGAAAGGTGGATCTTGATGGTGATCTTTTTTACAGAAGTGGTGTTCAAAAAAGAAAATTGAGGGAGCTTCGGCGAGGTCGATTAAAGATCGCTGACATTCTTGATCTTCATGGATACACCCAGGTCTCCACCCCCGCTGCCATCACCAATTTTTTAGCGACCTATAGTAACCCAGACAACCAGTGCGTCATGATTATCACCGGCAAAGGGAGAAATTCCCCTGATAGGGTGTCGGTCGTTCGAGCAACTGCGCTTGAAACACTTCGAAAACACCCTCGTGTCTTGGCTTATTGCTGTTCACAGCCAGTCGATGGTGGTCACGGCGCCTTCTATATCCTGCTACGGCGTTAAGCTATAGATTGTTCAACCAGAACTACTGCGTGCGCCGCTATACCCTCAGCACGGCCAGTGAACCCCAGGCCTTCGGTAGTGGTTGCTTTTACGTTGACGAAACTTTGGTCTAGTTCAAGGTCAGCCGACAGGTTCGATCGCATGGTGCCGATAAATGGACCTAATTTTGGCGCTTGGGCTATCAGTGTCGCATCAACATTAACGACGCCTATCGCATGAGATTGGAGGAGTCGGTGAACCTCGGTCAGAAATTCACGGCTGTTTCTATTTCTGTTCCGGTCATCTGTATCAGGGAACAAATTCCCGATATCTCCGAGCCCTGATGCGCCCAATAACGCATCACAAATCGCGTGAATCAGAACATCAGCATCGCTATGACCCTGCAACCGTTGGTGATAGGGTATCTCCACCCCTCCAAGAACCAACATCTGCCCTTCCACCAATCGATGGGCATCAAACCCATGCCCGACCCTAATTAGGCTTTTCACGATGTTTTACCCAGGAAGAATTCTGCCAGTTGTAGATCCTTGCTGTTTGTGATCTTGATATTTCTCTCATCCGATTGAACAATCAGGGGTTTTAGGCCAAGTTTTTCTACTGCCGCCGATTCATCCGAGATCGATTCAAGATCATGTACTACCGCCTGTAACGCAGTGTACAGTACAGAAAATCGGAACAATTGGGGGGTTTGGGCACGCCAGAGCATTCTTCTTTCCATCGTCTGCTTCGCGGTCGAATCCTGGTTTGCAACCTTGATTGTATCGGTTACGGGTACAGCCAGTAGCCCCCCCTCCAATGAAGGTACTACCGCCGAAATTAAGGTATCAATATCCTCTACCTGTACACACGGGCGTGCTGCATCATGCACAAGGACCCAGTCATCCGCACTCGCGCACCTCTGTAGCGCTTGAAGCCCCAGCCACACGGTCTCTGCCCGACTCTGACCTCCGGTATAACAGGCTACTTGCATACCGGGTGGCGGCGACAGCTTGTGCCAGTGTCTATCGGTTTCAGAAATCCCGACAAATATTGCATCGATCTGTTGAACGGCAGCTAACCTGTTCAGACTGTGCACTAAAACGGGCATACCCGCTATTTCTAGATACTGCTTCGGGACTGCACCACCGACACGTCTGCCTTGACCTGCCGCAGGCACAACCGCCCAAAGTTTCTCCCCGCTCCTAAACACCGGCGCGTCTTCTGTCTAACAGGATATTCAAGCATGGGGGCTTCATTAAGATAGAATCCATAACCTCATCGTGGCCAAGCAGACCCTGTCCGATGCGTGCGTTACCAGACGAATTCAAACAAAACTCCGCTTTTACCGAAACCACCCGCTGGTCTGATCTGTATGGCAGCGCCGAAGGATATGGGATAGCGCGACTAGCGGACCGCTTGAAAACCCCGGTGGTTGTCATCGCCAATAATTCTCGACGGATGAAACTCCTGCAGGACGAAATAGCTTTCTTCATTCGGGACCATTCTACCGCACCCCTACTCTCTCTCTCAGACTGGGAGTGCCTACCGTATGACGTCGTTTCACCACAACCAGAAATAATATCGGACCGACTGCGAACTCTCGCTCAGATCCCACATCTCGAACAGGGCATCCTGCTCTCAACCGTACCGGCGCTAATGCAAAGGCTTCCACCCTCTAAATACATTTCTGGCCATAGTTTTTTTCTCGAAACTGGTCAGATCGTCGATCCAGATAATCTTCGAAAACGACTTCAGGAAGCCGGATACCTAGCCGTATCACAAGTTCTCTGTCAGGGAGAGTATGCAATACGAGGGGGAGTCATTGATATTTATCCTATGGGCTCTAGCGATCCATTCAGACTTGACCTCTTTGGAAACCAATTGGAAACCATCCGATTATTTGACCCGGAATCACAAAGATCTTCTGATACTAGAAATTCCATAGAACTCCTCCCAGGTCGGGAATACCCTACCGACCACGATGCAATCAATCAGTTTCGGACAAATTTCCGACGTCAATTTGAAGGCGACCCACAAAAACATCTGGTGTATCGGGAGATCAGCAAAGGCAACCTGCTCACGGGGCTGGATTATTTTTGGCCATTGTTTTATAGCCAGACCGACACCCTATTTGAACACCTGCCTTCTAACGCTACATGGGTCTTAGACAAAGATTTTCGAGACAGTGTTGACAAACATTGGGCAGCAATCGTTGACCGTCATAAACTAGCATGCCTTGTGCCCGAAAGACTCCCTCTGCCACCGGAACAACTGTATGCGGCGCCAGCAGAAATAAGTCGGCGAGTTAATAGCGAAGTCAACATCTTTCTAGGCACAGAAACACATGAGCAATCGGAGAAACGCAGACCGGGCACTTTTTGGGTCGAGCCTAGAAACAGCGAGCCGTATCAAGCAATAACTAAACATCTGCAACATACGCGCTATAAGACTCTACTTGCGTTTGAGTCTGTAGGCAGACAGGACATTATTAGCGAGGTTCTTCGAGGCCGTGACATGTGTCCGACTGAGGTCGATGGATGGACTGAATTTGCGAAGAAAGGTGGCCCCCACCTTGCGACAGTAACCTGCCGAATTGAGCGTGGTGCGGTTTTTCAGGATTTGGGATTGGAGGTCATAACCGAGACTCAGATCTTTGGCGAGCGGACTACCCGCGCATCAAAGCGTACTGCGAGTTCACGTGATCCGGAAAGCATCATCCAGTCCCTCGCGGAACTGAAGATTGACGATCCTGTAGTTCATGAAGACCACGGTGTAGGGCGCTACAGGGGTTTAAAAGTCATGCGTATATTGGAACACGAAAGCGAACTGATGGTTGTCGACTATCAGGGTGGCGACAAGCTTTACGTACCGATCTTGAACCTACATCTGATTAACCGGTACTTAGGCGGTGATCCCGAAACCGCACCCCTGCATAAACTAGGGTCCGAACAATGGGCCAGGGCTAAAGATAGAGCCGCTAAACGTACCCGGGATACAGCCGCCGAACTACTAGAAATTCAGGCAATTCGGGCGTCTCGCGCTGGCGCCAGTCTAGCTATACCCTCAGAAGAGTACTCGACGTTTGTATCGACATTTGTCCACGAGGAAACACCGGATCAGATCACTGCAATGGAGGATGTTTTAAGTGATCTGGTATCCGATCAACCAATGGATCGGCTGGTCTGCGGCGATGTTGGATTCGGCAAAACAGAAATTGCACTTAGAGCTGCTTTTGTCGCGATTCACAATGGAAAGCAAGTGGCACTATTAGTACCGACTACCTTACTGGCACAACAACATTTCGATACTTTCCTCGATCGCTTTTCCAATCAACCCGTAAGCATTCGATGTGTTTCCCGTCTGCAGACCAACAAGGAAGTAGAAAAGACTCTAGCTAGTCTTCGTAATGCCACCCTAGACATCGTGATTGGAACACACCGACTGTTACAGCCCGATGTTTCTTTTATGGATCTAGGGCTGTTGATCATTGATGAGGAACACCGATTTGGTGTCCGCCAAAAAGAACACATCAAGAAGCTACGAAAAGTCGTGGATATTTTGACGCTCACCGCAACTCCGATTCCCAGGACACTGAACTTCACTATGACTGGCGTTCGTGATATTTCATTAATTGCTACACCACCCGAACAGCGTGTCGCCATTAAAACGTTTATCCGAATTAAACACGATGGTCTAATTCGAGAAGCTTGCCTTAGGGAGATAAATCGTGGTGGACAGGTATTTTTCTTACACAACCAAGTCAAGTCTATCGAACGCGTAAGAGATGAGCTTCAGATTCTCGTGCCAGAAGCAACGATTGGAATTGCCCATGGTCAGATGCCGGAATCGGAACTTGAAGTTGTGATGAGGAACTTTCAACAACAACGTTTCAACCTAATGGTGTGTAGCACTATTATAGAAAGCGGTATCGATATTCCCAATGCCAATACTATACTGATCGATCGTGCCGATCGCTTGGGGCTTGCACAACTGCACCAGATCAGGGGCCGTGTCGGCCGGTCAAATCGACAGGCGTTTGCCTACCTACTTATACCTGACGAAATCGCGATAACGAAAAATGCAACAAAGCGTCTTGACGCAATTGCTTCTCTGGAAGGACTCGGTGCTGGATTTGCACTCGCGTCTCATGATCTCGAGATCCGTGGTGCCGGAGAACTCCTTGGGGAGGAGCAAAGTGGAACCATCGATGATATCGGATTTAGCCTTTATGCAGATTATCTTAATCGTGCCATCAGGGATCTAGCGAAACTACCAAACGACAACAAATACACTCTCCACGAGCAGATACGAACCGAGATCGACCTCGATCTGCCAATTCTTTTCCCTGATAGTTATCTACCCGATGTCCATGCCCGATTGTTACTGTACAAGCGAATCGCAAACGCTCAAACAGCCGAAGATTTGTATGACCTACAGTTGGAGACTCTCGACCGATTTGGTCTACTGCCCGAGGCCGCGAAGTCAGTCTTCGCTATCAGTGATATCAAGTTGACAGCGACCGGCCTTGGAATAGAGAAAATTAAGTTAGGAGATAAAGGGGGATTTGTGAAATTTTCTGAACATACCGCACTGGATCCAGTACAACTCGTTGATCTAATTGAATCCAGCAATAATGAAATAAACATGCGAGGCACCTATACACTGGGTATCACTAGATCGTTACCGCTGCCACAAGATAAAATCGCCTACATAAAACACTTATTGGCCACATTGCAGAGGGACCCGTGAATTAGTGCCATTGACTGTTGTTTTGGCAGCTAACCCAGACGTGTGGCTTCAATCCGACTGCGCCTGGCTCACTGGTATACCTCGTACAAACGGTAACCTATCAGCGCGAGAAACTTATCACTTGCGCAGAGTCAGTCCTCTCAGCTAGATTTCTCTGCATGTATTCCGGCACTAATTCTTTCATAATCTGCTCGATTCCATCAGTGTCCGATTGCTGAATTTTAGATGTTAGCAACCTAACAGCGTTCACGATCGATTCACTATTCAAAGCCCTACTTTCAGCTAGACTTATTTGATCGTGCAGTGTTTTTTCAAGTTTCTCTTCGTTGTGGAACAGTTCCTCCACCAGCTTTTCACCCTCACGAAGGCCGGTATAAACGATTTCAATGTCTTGACCGGGTATCAATCCGGCCATGCGTATGAGTTGTTTCGCGAGATAGGAAATCTTGATCGGTTCCCCCATGTCAAGTACAAAAGTCTCGCTACCCTGTCCTTGTACACATGCCTGCATAATCAATTGGCATGCCTCCGATATTGTCATAAAGAACCGTGTCACATCGGGATGGGTGACCGTAACGGGGCCTCCTTCTGCGATTTGCCGTTCAAATAACGGTACAACACTTCCTGCGGACCCCAGCACGTTTCCGAACCGCACAGTTATAAAAGCTACATCAGACTTTGCGTTTCGAGCCTGAATCAAAATCTCAGCCATGCGCTTGGTTGCACCCATAATACTAGTTGGGTTGACCGCTTTATCGGTCGAGATCAAAACAAATTTCTCACAACCAGCTTCACAACTGACTCGGGCCATTACATCTGTTCCAATCACATTATTTCTAACGGCTGCCCGGATTTGTCCTTGTAGGGAAGGCACGTGCTTGTAGGCTGCTGCGTGAAATACAACATTTGGCAAATGCTGGTTGAATACTGATCTTACGCCGGGTTCATCACACACATCCCCCAACTGGGCATGCAATGCTATGTCTGGATGCTTGTTTTCTATTTCGTGAGCGATCCTATACAAGTTATATTCATTTTGTTCAACTAAAATCAGTGACGCCGGGTTCAATTGAACCACTTGCCGACATAACTCGCTGCCAATAGATCCTCCTGCACCCGTTACAAGCACCCTCTTGCCGGTCAGGCCATTTGAAATCAGTCCGATATCGAGCGAAACCGGGTCTCGACCCAGTAGGTCGTCCAACGCGACCGGCCTCAGGTCTCGACTGCGAGCAGTTCCATCCAGAATTTCTTGTACTTTAGGTAGTGTACGGTAGGAGACTTGTGCCTCCTCACAGTAATCTACGATACGTCGCATGTCCTGTGTTGCGGCACTGGGTATGGCAAGCAACACCAGTTCGATGCGTAACTCTTGGGCCACCTTTGGCAATACTGAGCAGGCGCCAACCACTCGAAGACCTTGGATATGGCGTCCTTTTTTGTCCGGATCATCGTCTAGATAGGCTATCGGCTCGTACAGTACCGGATTTGAGCTCCTTAGATCTCTAACCAACATGTCGCCGGCAACACCAGCGCCAATCACTAAAACTCGCTTACCAGATACACCTCTTCCAACGCGCGTGTGATAAGCGCGATACAACAGTCGATTGGTAACTAGCAATCCAATCAGCAACACGCTATGGAGTGGAAAAACAGTGCGTGGCACAGCTTCAAGCCGGGTCGCGAGAAATATCGCAATCGCGATTACAGCTGATCCAAAGAATACCGACTTAACGATTGCCGAAATGTCAGGCGTCGAAGTAAATCGCCATGCGCCCCGAGGAACAGAAAACCCAAGCGACATAGCCATATGGATCAGGACAACCAAAGGCAGTATCGCAATCGCCTGATCAAAAAACGGCTCCGGAATAGTATCGAGATTAAAGCGAAACCAATAAGAACCAAACCAGGCGATCACAACCATCACGCCGTCGTGCAGGATCACTGGCCAACGACCGGCGTAGTATCTCAGCTCCTCGAATGCGCTCTCCTCGTTACTGATTTTCATCTTTTGTAACGTACGTCCGTTCTTTCGCTCGCACTGTGAGACCGCAGATAGCCAGGGTGACTAGACCCAACGTAATCCAAAGCCACCCAGGGCCGACTTTGTGGATTACAAACGTTCCAAAAATCGACAGGCATAACGTAATTACCACGGCAAACGATGTGACTTGTGCATGATTATAGCCAACACTAACCAATCGTTGGTAATAGTGACTTGAATGCGCTTCCCACCAGCGCTCACCCCCAAGAATGCGTACCGCAAGAGTTACACTCGAATCACAGAGCATCACACCGTAAAGAAGCACAAACGCGTCGACTGCCAGATGATATTCAGTCCAACCAATGACCCCCATTACTGCAAAATAGATTCCTAGACTAAGGCTTCCAATATCACCTAGAAAGACGCGTGCAGGTCGCCAATTAAGGACAGTAAACCCCACCAAAGCACCAGCAAGTGCCAGGTTCAACGCTGCAAGGCCGGGAGCACCTGTCTGGTAAAACCAGTACGCCAAGACAATCGCAGCTATTGTCGACTGCGTCCCGACCAAACCATCAATACCATCCATGAAATTAAACAGATTAGTCATCCACACGACCCAGACGACGAGCGCAACAAACAGTAACCAGTCGGGCGGCTCGAAACGATAACCGACAACATTGATACCCTGGAAGCGCACAAGTAGCACAAGTAGATAAACCATGGCACAAGCAATTACGATTTGCGTAATAATTCTCGTCCGAATCCTTAAATTGTGCCGATCGTCAAACCATCCCAGGAACGCAATGCAACCAACTAACAATGCAATCAACACATGCATCACAGCGATCGATTGGTAAATTGCCTGGTAAATCCCGATCAATGATACTGTCGAAATGATAATCACTAACCCGCCACCCTTCGGCACTACTTGACTGTGCAAACTTCGAGAGTTGGGGGTATCTGGAACCAAGATACTCGAGTTTTGTCTTAGAAGAAAAGACAGCCAGCTGTAACAAGCGACGCTACCGAACAATAGCAGCAACAACGCGGGGACAAGAGTCATAGATATAAACTGGATTTAAATGAGGAGACCCAACACGAATAGCAAAGAGTCAATTGTACAGAGGTCGGGTACGCTGACTAAAACGATCTATACAGCCTTTCAAAATTTTCTGGGTAGTTGTATCGGATTCCTGTTCAGTGATGCCGACGAGAACATCAAGACACAGTTCTGAAATATCATCCACATGAACTTGCTGAGGACTATCGACCAAAGATTGATGCTTTTTTTTCAAATTACTAGTAGTCACTAACTCATTGTTTTTACGCGAGTTCGTTGCGCTACCAGAACCGGAACTGTTTAGCCACAGACACAGAGCCAATGGTCCCCATTCGAGCCAGTCAACGCCTGTTTCGCCGACAACAGCTTTCTTGATTGTGTTGTTTTGATCAGCTACCTTGGTTTCAACTCCCGTCTGGATTAGCAATTGCGAGCCGAACATTCGGCATGAGAAGCGCTGTTGATAAGCCTTTAGCCGCTCGGTGGAGCCTAAACATAGGGTCCAACCGAACTCAGGACAATCTTTCTTGGGCACTTTTTTTGTGTATTCTGACGTAACCCAACTAACCCGGGGTATCCTGGGTGCTGTTTGAGGATCGCTTGTTTCTACGACTACAACGTAACCCCGCGCTGCCAAACGCATCACAACCGCATACAACAATCGGCACTGGTCTCCGATAACTAGCACTTCGTTAACGTTGCTCACAGACCAAATACTCTCGAACAGATCGGA
>Ga0208750_1000079_pt1 | contig 24990 bp, 26 predicted proteins | sample Knorr_S15_td_O2m_FD_185602 | JGI IMG/M metagenome (GOLD analysis project Ga0208750, IMG submission 185602) | Marine microbial communities from Southern Atlantic Ocean transect - Knorr_S15_td_O2min_ad_340m_LV (SPAdes) (version 2) | ecosystem: Environmental > Aquatic > Marine > Oceanic | place...
TGAGAAACAGGCAATGGGTTAGTGCATGGGCTTATGAAAAAGGAAAACCAGAAAATGTTATCGAGCAAGTTAAAAGAGATGGTAACACCTATTATAATATTAATGATTATGATAGATTACGAGAGATTTTTGGAGACCTTTTAAGAGAAACGCAAAGGATTAAATCTGAAGGTGATTTTCAGGCTGCTCAAGATTTAGTTGAAGGATATGGAGTAAAAGTTGATCAAGAAATTCATGCAGAGATATTAAAGAGGAATGAGCAATTTACTGGCGCAGCTTATGGAGGGTTTGTAAATCCTGAATTGACTCCTATAACTGATAGTGAAGGAAACATCAATGACATCGAGGTAAGGTATGTTAATTCTTTTGAGTATCAGATGATGAAATATGCTGAGAACTATAGTTTTTTAGTAGAGGATTAATACTTAAATGAAAAAGTACTTTATTGCAGCAATTAGACCTATAAAACATATAAAAGCTAGTAAGACCCAAATACTGCCTTTATAGTATTTTTGATGAAGTTTATAATCTTTTTTATAAGCTATGGCCAGTAATATAGAAAAACCAATTATAAATAAAATTGCAAATATTATTTGACCTTTACTAAACATATATTTTTTTAGCGAAACTAATAAATTAATACATAAAATATTTAAAAATGAAAGATAAAATTTTAGCAGTTAAAAAGTTTCATGAGACTTTTAAAATAGGATATTTAAATTCGCCGGAAGCAGATTTGGGAATTAAAAAAAACACCCTTAGACATAAATTGATGAAAGAAGAAAATGATGAGTATTTTGAAGCTGCAAATAATGGAGATTTAGTAGAGGTAGCTGATGCATTGGGGGACATGTTATATATTTTATGTGGAACAATTCTAGAGCATGGCATGGAGCATAAAATAGAAGAAGTATTTGATGAAATTCAAAGAAGCAACATGAGTAAGTTGTCTGAAAGTGGCACTCCTATTTATCGCCAGGATGGAAAGATATTAAAAGGCCCAAATTATTTTAAGCCAAAGATTGCTGAAATATTAAATAGGTGATTAAACTTTATATCTCCAGTTGTGAGGATCTTCTACTTTATTAGTCTGGATGTTTACTAGACTTTTTTTAAGTTTCCTAGCATAAGAATCATCAATTTCAGGTAGGGTAAAAAGTTCATCTTTATGCTCAAATTCTGAAATCTCACTAACTACCGCTGCAGTTCCTGTACCAAAAATTTCTTTTAATGAGTTGTTTCTAGAAGCTTCTTTTATTTCATCTACTGTGATTCTTCTAATATCAACATCTATTCCTTGATCTTTTGCAATTTGTATTATACTTTTTCTTGTTACCCCATCAAGAATTGTATCTGTGGTTGGAGCAGTAATTAGCTTTTCTCCAATTCTAAAAAAAACATTCATTGTGCCAGCTTCTTCTAGATATTTATGCTGATTTGAATCTGTCCAAATGATTTGTTGAAATCCTTTTTCTTTTGCAAGATTAGTAGGATAAAATTGTCCCGCATAATTTCCAGCTGCTTTTGCAAAACCTACACCACCACTTGCTGCTCTACTATATTTATCTGCAACGATGACTTTAACTTTTCCTTTGTAATAGGGTGTTGCAGGAGCACATATAATCATAAATTTGTAGTTTTTCGATGGTGAAGCCTGTATTGCATATTCATTACCAATAACAAATGGGCGAACATATAATGCACTTCCTTCATCTTTTTTTACCCATTCCTTGTCAAGATTTAAAAGTTTTTTTAGAGCATCAAAAAAAAGTTCTTCTGGAAATTCAGGAATGGCTAATCTGACCGATGATTTATTGAATCTTTCAAAGTTTTCTTTTGGCCTAAACAACCATAATTCATCATTGGAATCCTTATAAGCCTTCATCCCTTCAAAAATGGCTTGACCATAATGAAAAACGCTTGCGGAAGGCTCAACTGATATAGATTGATAGGGACGTATTCTTGGATTTTGCCATTTCCCATTTATATAATCACATTCAAACATATGATCAGAAAATACTGATCCAAAAGAAAAATTGCTAAAATCAACTTGGTCAATTTTACTTTTATTTGCTTGCGAAATTTGTATATCTAAACTCAATAGTATTGAATAAAAACTTTTGCAAAATTACATATTTATAATTAAAAAAATGTTCAATGTATTAAGAATCAATTTTTGAAATTATATATTTATCATCTTGAATTTTTCTTGATGAAGGATTTAGTTTTAAATTTGCGAATCTTAAGGGTGCTATTAAAGATATAATAAGGTGACAATTTGACATTTTATTTAATATTGGCAGTACTTTTGCTATGGGTATATCAAATGATTATAATTTATTATTAATATGAGTAAAAAAAGAACTAAAAAAATTGAGGAGCCAATAAAGGAAGATCCTACAATAAAAGAGGATAATCAACAATTGGAAGATACTTCTGATGTAGATGAATTACAATTAGAGAAAGAGAAATTCCTTAGACTCTTTGCAGAATTTGAAAATTATAAGAAAAGAACTGCAAGGGAGAGAATTGAACTATTCACAACTGCTAGTGAGGAGGTTATGACACCTTTACTATCAATTTTAGATGATTTTGATAGGGCTGGTGCTGAAATTGAAAAAAATAAGGATAACGAGATATTTAAGGGTGTTGTATTAATTCAAAATAAGTTTAAGGATATCCTAATTTCAAAGGGATTAAGTTTGATAGAGGTTAAAAAGGGAGATGAATTTAATGCAGATAATCATGAGGCTGTTACTCAAATCGAAGCACCTAATACTAAGTTTAAGGGCAAGATTATTGATGTTATAGAAAAGGGATATAAATTGGGAGAAAAAGTTATAAGATACCCAAAAGTAGTTATAGGTAAATAAAATGAAAGAAGATTATTATAAAACATTAGGGGTTAGTAAAAGCGCTAGTTCGGGTGAGATAAAAAAAGCCTATAGAAAGATGGCTATAAAGTATCACCCTGATAAAAATCCAAATGATAAAGCTGCAGAGGATAAATTTAAGGAAGCTGCTGAAGCATATGAAGTATTAAGTAGTCCTGAGAAGAAAGCTAAATATGATCAATTTGGTCATCAAGCCTTTCAAAATGGCGGAGCTGGATTTAGTGGCGGAATGGACATGGAAGACATCTTTAGTCAGTTTGGAGATATTTTTGGAAGTGCATTTGGTGGAGGATTTGGCGGTTTTGGTGGACAAAGACAAAGAGTTGTAAGAGGAAGTAATTTGCGTGTAAGGGTTAACTTAACACTAGAAGAAATTTCTAAAGGAGTTGACAAAAAGATTAAAGTAAAGAGAAGGGTAAAAGCACCAGGAGCAACCTTTAAAACATGTCCAACATGTAATGGGAATGGTCAGGTTACCAGAGTCACAAGTACAATTCTTGGAAGAATGCAGACTTCTGCAACATGTGAATCTTGTGGAGGGGCTGGTCAAACTTTAGATAATAGACCAAAAGATGCAGATGTCCATGGTCTTATGATAAAGGAAGAGACGGTAAATATTCCTATTCCAGCAGGTGTTGTAGATGAAATGCAATTAAAAGTTAGTGGTAAAGGAAATGAGGCTCCTGGTAATGGAATTAATGGTGATCTTTTAGTGGTTATTAATGAGATTCCTCATGAAAAACTTCAGAGAGAAGGAGATAATCTTCATTATGAGTTATATGTAAGCATGCCTGATGCAATTTTAGGAACGGGTAAAGAAATAAACACAGTAACTGGAAAGGTTAGAATAAAAATAGATCCAGGGATGCAATCTGGAAAAATTTTAAGATTAAGAGGTAAAGGTATACCTAATATAAATGGCTATGCAACTGGAGATCTTTTAGTACATGTTAATGTTTGGACTCCAAAAACACTAAATAAAAAACAAAAACAGTTTTTTGAGTCTATGAAGGATGATGAGCATTTTGATCCTAAACCAGAAAGGTCTGACAAGTCTTTTTTTGATAGAGTAAAGGACATGTTCTCTTAAAATATTCAATCACAATTTTTTCATAATTCTTTCTGATAATCATTATAATTTAGATAGAGACAGTTATCTTTATGGACTAGATTTTTTAGTATAATATGGAAAATTTATTGGTAGTTGATTCAGTATCAAAGACTTTTGCTAATCACAAAGCATTAAATAATGTTTCTATTAGTATTCCTAAGGGAAGTATTTTTGGTTTATTAGGCCCAAATGGTGCTGGAAAAACAACACTTATTAGAATTATTAATCAAATTATTATTCCTGATTCTGGAAATGTGTTTTTAGATAATGAATCTCTTAAACCACTTCATATAAAAGACATTGGATATTTACCAGAAGAAAGAGGGTTATACCCCAAGATGAAAGTTGGTGAACAAGCACTTTATTTAGCTCAATTAAAAGGCATGACAAAATTAGATGCAAAAAAACAGCTAAAATATTGGTTTGAAAAATTTGATATTGGAGAATGGTGGGGCAAAAAAGTTGTTGAGCTATCAAAAGGAATGGCTCAGAAAGTACAGTTTATAGTAACAGTTCTGCATCGTCCAAAGCTATTGATATTTGATGAGCCTTTTTCAGGGTTTGATCCAATAAATGCAAATTTAATAAAGGACGAAATTCTTAATTTAAGAAATGAAGGAGCAACTGTTATTTTTTCAACTCATAGAATGGAATCAGTTGAAGAATTATGTGATCACATTGCACTAATTAATAAATCAAATAAAATTTTAGATGGTAAGTTAGATGAAATCAAAAGAGAATATCAAACAAATACATTTGAAGTTGGACTAATCACTAACAGAAAATCTGAGATAGAAAAAGAAATAAAAAATAGCTTTCATACTTCAAAACCAACTTTTAAAGGTTTAGGTGATAATTTAAGATTAAATATTTTGTTAAAAGAATCTCAAACATCTGATGAACTTTTAAGTTTTTTAGTGAAAAAGGCAAAGATTCAACATTTTAAGGAGGTTATACCTAGTGCAAATGATATTTTTATTAAATCAGTTAAAGAAAATTGATTATGGGGAATCTTGGACTAATTATTGAGAGAGAATATTTAAATAAGGTTACAAATAAATCTTTTATTCTTGCTACATTTTTAACTCCTTTAATAATTGTGGGATTTTCATTATTCATTGGATATCTAACAAGTGTAAATAATGATACAGTTAAAAATATTTCAGTAGTTGATCAATCAGGGTACTTTACAAATTCTTTAAATAATTCTGATGATTTAAATTTTCATTTTATTGATGATTTTGATCTAGAAGAAGCAAAACTAATTTCAAAAACTAAATCTGACTACGGATTATTATTTATACCATACTATGATGATTTAAACCAAATTGCAGATTCAATCATGTTCATATCTGAAGATGCACCTTCAATAGCTATAATTTCAAGAATTGAAGGAAAAATAGAAAGGCTTTTAACAAATAAAAATTTTGAAAATGTTGGCTTAGATATTGAAAAGATTAACAAATCTAAAATCAATATAAATTTATATCAAGAGAGTTTTGAAGGTGAAGAAACTACAAAAATGGATGGGATTATAAAACTTATCTTTGGAATGGTTTTAGGTATGCTTCTTTATATATTCATTTTTGCATACGGAAGTATGATTATGATGAGTGTAATTGAAGAAAAGACTAGTAGGATTGTCGAAATAATGATTTCTTCTGTAAAACCATTTCAGTTAATGATGGGAAAAATTTTAGGGACTTCGTTAGCTGGTTTAACTCAATTTTTAGTTTGGACAATTTTGATAGTCATGTTTTCATATCTTATGACAACTATTTTTGGCATAGAAACATCTACACAGAATAGTGAATTATTATTAAGCTCTTCTGGAAATATGAGCATGAACACAGAAGCATTAAATATGATATCTGCCTTTATTGACCTACCACTAACAAATATTTTTGTTGCTTTTCTGATATACTTTATAGGTGGTTATTTATTGTATGCATCATTATTTGCAGCAATTGGAGCAGCGGTAGATAATCAGACAGATGCTCAACAATTTGTAATGCCTATTACTATTATTTTAATATTGGCTCTTTATGTAGGTATATTTACTATTCCTGAGGATCCAAATGGAACAGTTGCAATAATCTTTTCATATATACCTTTTACTTCTCCCGTGGTCATGCTTATGAGAATTCCGAACGGAGTTCCTATTTATGAACAAATTATTTCAATAATAATTTTATATTTAACTTTTACGTTATGTATATGGTTTGCAGCCAAGATTTATAGGGTTGGAATACTCATGTATGGAAAAAAACCTAGCTATAAAGAGTTAATTAAGTGGCTTAAATATTAATTTTAGGTATGTCAAAAATATTAATTGTAGAAGACGAGGCATCAATAAGAAGGGTTTTAGTCAAAATCCTATCAGAAGAAGATAAATCTCATGAAATATATGAGGCTGAAGATGGTTTAATAGCCTTAAACAAGATTAAAAAAGAAAATTTTGATCTTATTCTTTGTGATATAAAAATGCCAAAAATGGATGGAATAGAAGTATTAGAATTTACAAAGAAAATTAAGCCAGAAATTCCTATAGTTATGATCTCTGGCCATGGAGACTTAGATACAGCAGTAGATTCAATGAGAAAAGGAGCATATGATTACATCTCAAAACCTCCTGATTTAAATAGACTATTGAACACTGTCAGAAACGCAATTGATAAGAAAAATTTGACTTTAGAAAATACTCTTTTAAAGAGAAAAATTATTAGTTCTTTCGAGATGATTGGAGAAAGCAAAGAATTAAACAAAATCAGAGATCTTATAAAAAAAGTTGCGATTACTGATGCAAAAATACTGATCACTGGTCCTAATGGAGCAGGAAAGGAGCTTGTAGCTAGATCTATTCATAGTACAAGTAATAGGGCTCATAACTCTTTAATAGAAGTTAATTGCGCTGCTATTCCTAGCGAATTAATTGAAAGTGAGCTCTTTGGCCATGTAAAAGGTTCTTTTACTGGAGCAATTAAGGACAAAACAGGTAAGTTTGAAGCAGCTAATAATGGAACAATTTTTCTTGATGAAGTTGGTGATATGAGTCTTTCTGCACAAGCAAAGGTCTTAAGAGTTCTTCAAGATAATTGTATTCAAAAAGTAGGAGGTGGTAAAGACATTAAAATTGATGTTAGGGTAATTGCAGCTACTAATAAAGATTTAAAAAAAGAAATTGAAAAAGGTAAATTTAGAGAAGATTTATTCCATCGACTTGCGGTAATTATTATAAATGTTCCTTCTCTTAAAGAAAGAAGAAATGATATTCCATTGCTAATAAATTATTTTTCAACTAATATATCAAAGGCTCAAGGAACCAAAGAGAAGAAATTCTCTAAATCTGCAGTAAAATTATTAAAATCAATGAATTGGACTGGTAATGTTAGAGAATTAAGAAATGTAGTAGAGAGACTAATTATTCTTGGTGATGAAAAGGAAATTTCTGAAAAGAATGTTAAACAATTTGCTAAATAATTGACTTTACAATGAAAAACATCTTATTTATATTTTTCTTATCTATTAATATTTTTTCTCAAAATGATACAGAGACTATTAGAGCTATATATAATAATTCTCTTACAAATGGCAAGAGTTATCAATGGCTAGATTATCTTTCTAACCAGATTGGTGGACGTCTTTCAGGGTCCTTAAATGCTGAAAAGGCAGTTTATTGGACTAAATCTGAGCTTGAAAAAATAGGCTTAGATAAGGTTTGGTTACAACCTGTTATGGTGCCAAAGTGGGTAAGAGGGACGCCTGAATTTGCATATATTGAGAGTAAGCCTGGAAAAACAACCAATGTAAATATATGTGCACTTGGAGGATCTATAGCTACACCTGCTAGTGGCTTGAAGGCAAATATTATCGAGGTAAAAGACTTTCAAGAATTAGAACAACTTGGCAGGGAAAATATTGAAGGGAAAATAGTTTTTTATAATAGACCAATGGAAAAAACATTAATTGATACATTCAGGTCATATGGTGGCTGTGTTAATCAAAGGTATGAAGGTGCTGTACATGCAAGCAAATATGGTGCTGTTGGAGTAATTGTTAGATCTATGAATTTATTAATTGATGATTTGCCTCATACAGGAAGCATGACTTATGATAATGTCCCTGTTCAGGATAGAATTCCATCTGCTGCAATAAGCACAAATGATGCAGAACTACTCAGTACAATGTTAAAATTAGATAATAATATCAAATTTTATTTTAAACAAAATTGTAAGCAATTTAAGGATGTCTTGTCTTATAATGTAATTGGTGAATTAACTGGAAGTGAATATCCTAATGAGCATATATTAGTTGGAGGGCATTTAGATTCTTGGGATTTAGGTGATGGATCACATGATGATGGGGCAGGATGCGTTCAATCTATGGATGTCATAAGATTATTAAAATTATCAGACATCAAACCAAAAAGGACTATTCGTGTGGTTTTATTTATGAATGAGGAAAATGGTACTAGAGGAGCAATGAAATATGCTCAGGTAGTAGCGGAAAAAAAGGAAAATCATATTTTTGCTCTTGAGAGTGATGCTGGTGGTTTTTCTCCTAGAGGCTTTTATTTTGATAGTGATGATAAGAATTTTAATCAGATATTAGGATGGAAAGAGTTATTTAAGCCTTATCTAATTCATTTTTTTGAAAGGGGTGGTAGTGGAGCAGATGTAGGACCATTAAAGACTTCTATGAATGTGTTAAGTGGACTGAAACCTGATTCCCAAAGATATTTTGATCACCATCATTCTGCAAGTGATACTTTTGATGCAATTAATAAAAGGGAACTAGAGATGGGTGCTGCAACGATAACCTCTTTAATATATCTGATAGATAAATATGGAATCGTAAAAAAACTAAAATTATAATATGAGGTGTTTTTTTATATTAGTTCTATCACTAAATTTTTTATACATGAATTCACAAGATAATCTCCCTTTTTATGAAATTTCAAATTATCCAGAGTCTTATTCTGAAGCTGAAATGGTTGGAAGAATGATTGATGGACTGGGTTTTAGATATTACTGGGCAACTGAAGGTTTAACAGATAAAGATTTAAATTTTAGATTACCAAATGATAGTAGATCATCGATTGAGACTGTTGTACACATTTATGATCTATCAAATATGATATTGAATACTGCTTTAAATTTACCTATTGAGAGAAAATCTACTGAAGGAATGGAATTTAAAGAAATTAGAGAGAAAACTTTATTTAATCTTAAAGAAGCATCTGATATATTTAAGAGAACTAAGAATTTTGATAATCATAACATTATTTTTCTAAGGGATTCTAAAAAAGTTGAATATCCGTTTTGGAATCAATTAAATGGTCCAATTGAAGATGCAGTGTGGCATTCTGGACAAATTGTGGCATTTAGAAGGGCAAGCGGAAATCCAATTAGTAAGAAAATAAGTGTTTTTACAGGTAAGGTTAGGGAAGATTAATCAAGATTATTAACTGTTTTTCTAATTTCTAGCAAATTTGTTAATAACTTTTCAAGATTGCTTAGATTTAGCATATTCGCACCGTCACTTTTAGCATTTCCTGGGTTAAAGTGTGTTTCTATAAAGATACCATCAACATTATTTACTACTCCAGCTCTTGCTATTGTTTCAATCATTTTAGGTGACCCACCTGTTACGCCAGATAATTGATTTGGTTTTTGAAGAGAATGCGTAACATCCAAAACTGTAGTGGCAATATCTTGCATTGTTGGAATCCCTCTAAAATCTACAACCATATCCTGGTATCCAAACATGGTCCCCCTATCAGTTATCATTACATTATTATTACCTGATTTTGTTATTTTTTCGACCGCATGCTTCATGCTATCAGGACTCATAAATTGTCCTTTTTTAATGTTGATAGTTTTTCCTGTTTTTGCAGCTGCTATAAGTAGATCAGTTTGTCTTGCTAAAAAAGCAGGTACTTGCAAGATGTCAACGTATTTAGAAGCTAATTTTACATCAGATATTTGATGAATATCAGTTAATACAGGAATGTCATAAGAATCTGAAATATTTTTTAGTACAGCTAGGGCTTTCTCATCTCCTATACCTGTAAAACTGTCTAATTTGCTTCTATTAGCCTTCTTAAAACTTCCTTTGAATATAAAAGGAATTTCAAGTTTATTGGTAATAGCTAATATTTCTTGAGCAATTCTATTAGCCATTTCATCTCCTTCTATTGCACAGGGACCTGCTATTAGGAAAAAACTGTTTGATGTATTATGTTTTAGTTTGGGAATATTCTCTAATTTCATGATTTTCCTTGAAATATTTTGAGTAAAGTTATTATTATTTACACAATTACTATCTTTTTTAACCTTATTTTAAGATAAAAGCATTGAAAAATAAACAGTAATTCTTATAATCGTTTAAATTATTCTTAGAAAAGAAAGAAATATTTGCATTTTTGATGATAATTTATGTTTAAAACCATGTTTTTACTCATATAAACTTATAAATTTCCCTAAATAGAAATTAATTTGTATTTTTGGTGATTAACTAACTAATTAATTAATTAAGTATTATGGAAAAATTATTAAATCGCTTAATTGATCTCCCTAGTGAGGTCAACGGAATGTTACCTTGGAATTGCTGGAACTCATGTATGAGTGATTCAGAAGGTAATTTAGCAAGTTGGGCAGGAGATTTCTTTAGAATCGGTGCCTTTGTAACTTGGGTTTGTGCTGTCTGGGCATCTCTTTCTATCCTTTGGACAGGAGGAATGGGTGAAGGAGCAGAAGCAATTGTTGGAAGTCTTCTAGGTATGCTCTTATGGGTATACGCTGCTTTTCCTATCGCTATGGTCGTAAGAGGCGCTGGTGAGGAAGTTGCGGCTTCAAAAGGAGATACTGTCAATCTTTTATTTTATGACTTACCAATGGCAACTATTAAAGCAGTTGGATATATTACAGCTCTAGTAGCTGTATTTGGTGCAATCGTAGCAGCTGTATCTGCAGTTTCAGCGGGGTTTGTTGATATGACAGGCAGTTATGATGCTGCATACATGAGCAACTTTGATTATGCTTATGCACTTCCAGCTTCGGCTATGGATGCATTTACTGGCATGATTGGTTTAGAATGGGTAGGCGGAGTGCTTAACTCTTTCTGGGAATGGGATGTTACTAGAGCAGGTGATGGTACCTGGGCTGGTGATGTTGTCGCTTCTGCTTGGGAATTTGTTCAAGTAGCTGTTATCCTAGCTAAGCTATATGTTGTAATGGCAATCTATACTTGGGTATGGACAATTTTAAATACTTTATTTAACTGGGTTAAGAGTCCATCTCTACCAATTAGATCAAAGTAATTTAAACCATAAATTAATAAAAAAAGGCCCTATGATCAAGGGCCTTTTTTTTTATCCTTTTTTCTAATATTAGTTTAGAAAAATACTAAATCTTCTTACATTCCGTTTTTTATTTAATCTTATAATATGTTTTCTTTATCTCTGTATAATTCTTCTTTAAAGTCTCAATGGGATAATTTTATTAATGAATCTAAGAATGGAACATTTTTATTTAATAGAAATTTTATAGAATATCATAAAAACAGATTTAAGGATTATTCTATTTTATTTTATAAGCAGGATAAACTTATTGCAGTTTTACCAGCTAATAAGCTAGATGACAAGATATATTCTCACCAAGGTTTGACATATGGAGGACTAATTCTTTCAAAGCAAATTAAATTTTCTGATGTAACTGAGGTATTTAACTTACTTCTATCTCATTTACATGAAACTAATTATTCGACCTTAATAATAAAGGAAATACCTGAGATATATAAATCATTGCCAAGTGGTGAAGTAAATTATCTATTACATAGAATGAAGGCTAAATTAATTAGAAGAGATGTTTTATCTGTTATTAAACTTGGCAATAACTCCTTTTCAAGAGATAGGATTCAGGGTAACAAAAGAGGAAAAAAAAATAAACTTACTATAAAAGAGACATCGAGTTTTGAGGAATTTTGGAATACTCTTTTAATTCCTAATTTAAAAAACAAACATAATGTGGCGCCAGTGCATTCTTTTGAAGAAATAACTATTTTAAATGAATTTTTCCCAAAGAAAATAAGACAGTTTAATGTATACTTAGATGATAAAATTGTTGCAGGAACTACTATATTTGAAACGAAAACCACTGCGCATGTTCAATACATTTCTGCTAATGCAGAAAAAAATAAACTAGGAAGTTTAGATTATTTATTTACTTATTTAATAGAGGAGGTCTTTAATAAAAAAGATTATTTTGATTTTGGAACTTCAAATGAGAATAATGGTGAATTTGTTAACCAAGGCTTACTATATTGGAAAGAAGGCTTTGGTGCGCGATCTATAACACAAGACTTCTATGAAATTCAGACAAAAAATTATACTGCTCTCAAGGATTTAATAACATAATCTATTTTATCCACAATAATTTTCTTAGATGAAAATTTAACAATGAAAAGTGTATAACATAAGTTATAAAGTAGGCTAGGGAAACTCCCCAAAATCCATATGCATTTATTAGAAAATAGGATAAAATCACAAAAATTACTGACCATTCAATTTGAAAGAATACAAAGGCCTTTGTATCTGCTTTTGAGATTAATATATTTCCTAATACCCAGCAATTTATTTTTATTATATCTCCTAAAAGATGTAAAAATATAATTTCATTTATTAGAAAAAATTCATTTGATAATAAAACAGTAATAATAATATCTCTAAGTAAATATACCCCTGCAGTTATTACTATAATTATAGGTATTACTACTTTCCATATTTTAAATACTTCTTTTTTTAGATTTTCACTATTTAATTTTGAGAATGTTGGTATCAAGTAAAATTTGAAGGTACTTATTAAGAAGAGTAAATAAATTGCGGAAATTCTCCACATTGCCTCCCACGAACCAGCAAAATTAGTATCAAATTTGTCTGATAAATAATACCTAACAATAAATGTTGATACTATTAAACATGTTGGTCCGGTTATTGCCATTATAGAAAAACTTGATAATTTCTTAAAGTATTCAATGTTAAAATTTGAAAATAGTAGACTAAAATTAAATGGTTTATATATGTAAAAAAGAATAAGAGTAACTAATAAGGTTATAATTTGATTAATTATTAAGGCATAGAGTGCACCAATAATGGCATATTTTAATACCAGTGTAATCATTAAAATAGCAGAAATAACTACTGAAACAACATTAATTGTTACATATAGCTTAATTTTTTTAATTCCATTAATAATTGACATTAAAAGTGTATGAATGGAGAAGGAAATGACTGAAATTGATAGAATTAGAAAATAAAATGTTGTGTCAAAATCAACTAATAAATATTCTGCAATAGTATTTTTAAAAAATAAAATTAAAATGCAGAAAATCAGTGAGAAGAAGATATGCACTTTAAAACTAGTAGAGAGAATTTTTCTTAATTCTCTATCTGAATTTTGAAATTCTGATGTATATTTTATTATTCCATTTTCTATGCCAAAACCACTAAAAACATTACTTAGTCTTAGAAAATCCTTTAATTGACCAAGCAGGAAAATACCACTAGTTCCTAGGTAAACAGCTATTATTTTATTAGATATTAACCGAACTAATAAACTAATAGCAGTGCTTACTCCTGAATACAGAGATGTTCTTATAAAATTCATTCTTGGAAATTAAAATCTGTCCATTCTTTATAATTATATTCTGTTAACTTTTTAAGCTCTGATACATCTTTAAAATATAACGCTTTTAACTCACATCTATTTTCTTTAGATATTTTTGGATAACTAACGTTTTCTTTTTTCCAATTTTTTAGGCTGTCTTTTATATTTAATTTAATCCAATTAATTGTCTTTTTTGGAAGAAAATATTTGCCAATTTTAGTAAAGGAATATTTACCTATGGCTGATTTGTTTAAGAAATGATACAATTGAGGATTTTTTAATAATGCTGTTTGGTTTGAAGTATGATTTGAAATGCTGTTTAATTTTTTTAGACCCAAAAATTCAAAGCATGAATTTGCTGTTTTTAGTTGATTATTTATTAAATCTTCAAATGTTATAATTTTTATATTAGATCTGTCAAAACAATTATAAAATCGTTTTAACCACTTTGCATATAACCCAAATTGAAAGTAATATTTTGGATAATAGTTGTATGCTTTAAATTCATTATTTTGATCTTTAGAAAGAGCTTCTTGAAAATTAGATTTTTCAAGTCCAAGTCCTTTTATCCACCAAAAATGTGAATTGAATCTGTCAATAGGATTTCTAAGAATGAAAATAAATTTTGGAGAGACTTTATAATTGCTATTAATATTATTAATAAAAGTATCATAATACATATAGGCAGTAGTTGATTCTCCAAAAATTTTATGCTTAGATTTCATAAATAAATTTAAATAATTTTCTTTTTCTATATTTTTAAAATCTTTAAATTTTTCATTTTTCCAATAACCTGGCTCTTTAACTGAAGACATGCAGATTTCTGGATGTTGATTTAATAAATTATGCAAGGATGTAGTACCTGATTTTGCTGCTCCTGGAATAAATAAGTTTGGTTTAAAGTGAAGCATAATTTTTGTATCTATTCAAATATAATATTAATTAATTTTTACTCCATACTTTCTCATAGTGCTCAGCAATTGAAATATAATTATGATTTTTTTCAATAAACTCTCTAGCATTAGCTGAGATCTCCATAATCTTAGAGGGATTATTAATTAACCATTCTAGGGACTCTATAATTTTAGTATGATCTGGTAAAGCATTAATAGCTACAGAATTTTCTTTTATATTATATAATTCCAACCACTCTTTTTCAGCACCAGTAAATACAACTTTTCCTATTGCCATGGCCTCAAGTGCATTATAACCTTGATCATAAGCATAAACTTGATCAAGCAATATATGACAATTTTCAACTGACTTTATGTACTCATTATAATCTAGATCTGTTGTAGTTATAATTTCTACTTTATTGTCATATTTATTTTCTATTGCTTTTAGTGCTTTATCAAAAAAAACATTTCCTTTTTTTATGTAATTTTTTGAATTTACCCCATGTAATATCTTAATCTTATCTATAGATTTGATTTTTTTATATTTGATTTTATCAAGGTTAATTGGGTTAGGAATCAACCCTAGATATTTTTTTTCTTTAATATAGGGGATATGATAATCTATGTCTGAACTAATTACACCATTAGCATTTGCTAATATAAACTCATGAAGTTTTACATATTCTCTTGTATTATATTTTAATATATGTTTAAATGATTTTTTAAGACTAGGGTTTTCGAAATAGGGAGTTAATATTGAATATTTAAATTTACTATTTAAACTATGCTCTACACTCTTTTGGTCGACTCCACATGAAAGCAAAAATAATTTTTCATTATTTTTCATTAATGTTTTAATAAGTAATATCTCTAGGGAAGGTAGTGTTCTAAATGCATTCTCATTTATTAGCTGTACAACATCATAGCCCTTGAGATCAGATATTATTTTATTTGCTTTATAATACATTTCAAGTTCATTTAAGCTAATTTTAAAGAGCCTATCAATTAATTTTGCGAAGAGTTTAAATAATTTTAGATTGAAAAAAATTGAATCTATTTTTATATCTACGGGATAATTTTTAAAACCATCTCCAGAGCCTAATAATGTAACTTTATGGCCATTTTTTTGTAGCCCCTCTTTTAAAGAGTTGTGCAGTCTACTATATTCCCCAATCAGTAAGATTTTCATTATATTGTGCGCAATTGTTTTAAATATAATTATTAATGAACAACGCTGCCAATAAAAACGCTAGTTTAGAAATTTTAGTATCTACAAAGGGGCAGGATAATGCTGATTTTATTAATAGGATGTTTAAAAATTGTTCTGATATTAAACTTCCAGTATTAATTGTTAATCAATCTAAAAAAAAATTAAATTTTCCACAAAACAACTGTAGGGTAAAAAGTACTAATGAAATTGGCCTTTCAAACAGCAGGAATTTAGCAATTAATAACTCAAAAGAAGAAATTTGTTTACTCTCTGATGATGATGTAATCTATTGTTCAGATTTTGTTGAAACAATTAAAAATTCATTTACTAAAAACAAGGATGCTGATATAATAACATACCAAGCAAGTAATGAACTAGGAGAGCCATTTAAAGATTATCCAAGGATAAAAACTCATAATAAAAGATCAATTTCAATGATTAATTCATTTCTAATAGCTTTTAGAAGAGATAGTATTATAAAAAATAAGATTCAATTTGACTCTAAATTTGGGCTTGGTTCAACTTTTGAAACTGGAGATGAATATATTTTTTTGAGGAATGCGCTAGAAAAAAAATTAAACATTATTCATTGTCCAAAAGTTATACTTTTACATAAATCTATTAGTTCTGGACAGGTTGTAGGAAAAGATAAAATAATTTTTGCTCGAGCTGCTATATTTTATAAATATTATGGTACTTTGTCATATCTAAAATTATTTCACCATATAATATTATTGTTAAACATAAAAGCAATTGTTTTTGGCGATATTTTTTTAAAATATAAAATTGGTTTAAAAGGCATAAAAAAATATAAATCAATGTTATGAAAAACAGATCCATTGATGATGTTGAAATAATTTCTATTCCTAAGATTATTGACGAGGAGGGAAGGGGAAAACTTTCTGTTATAGAAAAATCAATAGTTCCATTTGAAATAAAAAGGGTGTATTATCTATATGATGTTCCTAGTGATGCATTTCGTGGAGGACATGCTCATAAAAATTTAATTCAGTTTATGATAGCATTGAGTGGAAGCTTTGAAGTTAAAATTGATGATGGGTCAAATAATAAAAAGGTTATGTTAAACAAACCTAATCAGGGACTTCTTATTCCGAGTGGTATATGGAGAGAAATGGATAATTTCTCAGCAGGATCAGTTTGTTTAGTTTTAGCTTCAGAATTCTTTGATGAAAGTGATTATTTCAGAGATTACAATACTTTTCTTAATTACAAAAAACAATAAATTTAGTCTTTACATAGATATGCTAACCTATATAAGTCGAAAGCAAAAAGACTTGGCTTTTTGCTAACTAAATTTGTCTCGATTTTAGTATTTATAGTCTTAACCATTGCATAATACATTTTCTCTAATAATAATATTTTTAGAAAATTATAAGCTTTTAAGATTGAGATATCATGTTTTTTAATATAACTATTGCTGTTCATATATTTTAAATTATCAAGGGCTGATCTAGTTTTTTCTAGAAATTTATTATTATCATCTAATCCAAGATGAAAGACTTCATTATCTATATGAGTTATATGAACATTATTTGTCTTTAGTTGAGCTCCAAAAAAATAGTCTAGACCATATCCATTAATATCTGCAGGAACTTCTATCTCATCAAAAATTGATTTATTAATCATGTAATTTGATGAGATAATATATTTATAGGGGTTACTCATTCTTTTTTTTGAGGGGACTTGTTCTCTTTTTTTGCCAAAAGTAAATCTCAATGAATTATTCTGACTAAAACTTTCTTTATTGTAAAAAACCCCACCAAAAACAGCATCTGTCTTATTTATATGACTTAAATAGGTTTCTAAAAACTTTTCATTTTTTGGCATGGTATCAACATCAATAAATAGGAGTGAATTATACTGAGCTTTATCTGAAAGTAATTTTCTGTTTGCTATTCTTCCAATATTTTTTTTGCTTTCAATAAACAGGCAATTTGTTAACGCATTTATTTGTTGATTTTTTTCATTTAAGGGTGAAAATGATCCATCATCTATACATACAATCTCATAAGCAATACCTAGGGTCAATGCTTCCTTTTCAAGTCTTTTAACAAGTGGAAGAGCATTAAAATCATAGCATGGAATTAAGACAGATATCATTTATAGATTGTATTAATATTTTTATTTCTTATATCAATTTCAGCAATTTTACCTGATTCACATATATATGTTCTATTTGGAAATTTGTCAATTAAAATAAAATCGTGTGTTGCCATTAAAATTGTATTCCCTTTTTCATTTAGCTCCATTAAGACTTCCATTACTTCTATGCTAGTTTTTGGATCAAGATTTCCAGTAGGCTCATCAGCTATAATTAGTTCTGGGTTATTAAGAAGCGCTCTTGCAATTGCTACTTTTTGTTGCTCACCTCCTGATAATTGACTAGTAAATTTATTTATTAATTTTTCAATGTGAACTTTTTCAAGAACTTCTATTATTCTAGAATTTATTTTAGATTCATCATTCCATCCTGTAGCTTTTAATACGAATTTTAGATTTTCAGCTACGCTTCTATCACTAAGAAGTTTAAAATCCTGAAAGACAATTCCCAATTTCCTCCTAAGTAAAGGTATTTTATTGTCTTCTAAATTCTTTAACTCAACATCAACAACTGATCCTGTTCCGCCATTAAGCTTTAAATCTGCATACAAACTTTTTATTAAACTAGTTTTTCCGCTACCAGTTCTACCAATTATATAAACAAATTCTCCGCTGTTAATTTCAATATTAACTTCGGTTAGTACCTGCTTATCATCTTGAATAATTGAAACATTATTTAGTGCTAAAATTGGTTTATCCATTTAAAAAATTTATTTATAAATTAAGTATTTCTTTCTTATTAATTTGAATTCATCTATTTTATCTTTCCAGCTTTTTCTAATAATTTCCTCTGATGTGTTGTTTATAATTTGATTTTTAAGATCTTTTGTTCCGGAGAGTTTTATAAAATAATCATTAAAGAACTCACTTTTATTTGTTGTGTTTTTATATGCATCAATAATATAACTTAGATTAAATTTCTTTTCTAACAAATTATCTCTTAGGTCTAATCCATAGCATTTTTTATTATTATGAGGAGGATATTTTGAACCTTGGTTTGGTTTTGGGGTAAATGTAAAAGAATAAATTTTTTGATCTAAATATGGGCTCCCAATGACTTGGAATTGATTTGTCGTGCCACGTCCTACACTTACATTGGTTCCCTCAAATAAGCAAAGAGATGGATAAAGAGATATTGATCTGTCATTAGGTAAATTTGGGGAAGGTTTTATCAATAAGCTATAATTATAGTCATGTTCATAATTTAAGATTTTTATAACTTTTAGATTGCATTTTACCTTGGTATTTAACCAACTTTCTCCATTTATCATTTGAGCATATTCTCCAATGGTCATTCCATATACTATAGGAACAGGATGCATTCCAACAAAACTTTTATTTTCATTTTCAAGTACCGGCCCGTCAATATAATTTCCGTTTGGATTTGGCCTGTCAAAAACCAGTAATGGAATATTATTTCGTGCACAGGCCTCCATTACATAATGTAAAGTAGATATATGTGTATAGAAACGCGTACCAACATCTTGGATATCAAATATCATCAAATCAATATCAATTAAATCATTATCTGATATTTTCCCATATTCTCTATCCTTTCCGTGAAGTGAAATGATTTCTAGACCTGTATTTTGATCCACTTTATTTGTGACGTTTTCACCATTATAATTTTCACCTTTATATCCATGTTCTGGTGTAAATATTTTTGAAATATTGATATTTAATGAAAGAAGTGAATCAACTAGATGGGTATAGCTATTATCCTTTTTAAAAATGACACTTGTATGATTGGCTACAATGCCAATATTTTTTTTATTTATATAATCTATATATCTGGATATTTGATTGGCTCCAACAATAATATCCCCAGTAGTAATTTCACTTTTTTTATTCTTGTTCTCTATGTTAATCGAATGAATATTGCATATATTTGATTGAAATATTGTTACTATTAATAAGTATCTTATAAAGTAAATTAATTGCATATTTAAATTTTGAATTTCGAATATTTTTTAGCGAAAAGAATCATAACTACAAAGCCCTATAAAAGTAGTATTTCAGGCCCAATAATAAAAATCGGAATTATTGCCATTGCTTTAGGAGTTATAGTTATGTTAATTTCTATTGCAACAGGTTTGGGTATGCAATATGAAATTAAGAATAAAATATCAGCATTTAATGGAGATATTTCAATTTATAATTTTCAAACTACAAATTATGAAGATTCATCTATTCCATTAGATTTTGACGAAGATCTCTATACTAATCTTAGTAATACTAACGGGGTAGTTAGTGTTCAGAAAATTGCTACTAAGTTTGGACTAGTTCGAACAAAAAAAGATTTTGATGGTGTGTTTTTTAAAGGAGTTGATCAAGATTATAATTGGGAAAGAATTCAAAAGTTTTTAATCGAAGGCAATTTTCCAAATATTTCAAATTCAATTTCTAATCAAATACTAATATCAAAATTATTGGCAAATAGATTAAACTTGGAGGTCGGGGATAGTTTTCAAATGTTGTTTTCTAGAAACTCTGAATCTTCAGCTATTAGAAAATTTGAAATTACTGGTATTTTCTCATCTGGATTTAATGAATTGGACAGTAAATATATTATTGGTGATATTTCACATGTACAAAAAATCAATAAATGGAATGATAATCAAATAGGAAACTTGGAAGTTTTCATTGATAATTATGAGAATCTTGATTCTTTAACTCAAACAATTTATTCTAGTACACCTTCAACTATTAATGCTCAAAGTGTAAGAGATAAATATTACTCAATTTTTGATTGGATAAAGCTTTTTGATAAAAATATGATTGCAATTATAGTTATAATGATTATAGTAGCTTCAATAAATATAATTACAGTTTTAATTGTACTAATACTTGAGAGAACAAATATGATAGGAATATTAAAGAGCCTAGGAAGTACAAATTATAGTTTAAGAAAATTTTTTATATATAATTCCTTATACATAGTTGGTGTAGGCTTATTGATTGGTAATTCAATAGGATTGATTTTAATTTATCTTCAAAAAAAATATGAACTTATTTCTCTCGATTCTGAAATTTACTACGTTTCAAGTGTACCGGTATATGTTGATTTCTATTATATTATATTGCTGAATATTATAACATTTATAATCTGCTTTTTGGTTATAATATTGCCTTCTTCATTAATTTCAAATATTTCACCAACAAAAGCTGTTAAATACCAATAATAATCAAATGCATGATATATCTTTGAACAAAATAAATTTCAATGCAATTTTTTGAGAATATTTTACAAACTATTGGGAACACTCCTCTTATCAAATTAAATGATATTGTAAAAGATCTTCCATGTACAGTACTTGCCAAATATGAGACTTTTAATCCGGGGAATTCTGTTAAAGATAGAATAGCTCTTACAATGATTGATGATGCTGAAAAAAAAGGATTATTAAAACCTGGAGGAACTATAATTGAAGGAACTTCAGGAAATACGGGAATGGGATTAGCCATTGTAGCTATTAATAAAGGATATAAGTGCATATTTGTAGCATCAGATAAACAGTCCAAGGGAAAACTTAATGCATTAAGAGTTTTTGGAGCAAAAGTAATTGTTTGTCCTACAGATGTAGATGCTGAAGATGAAAGGTCATATTACTCTGTCTCTAAAAAATTGTCAGAAGAAATTCCCAATTCATGGTATGTAAATCAATATGATAATCCAAGCAATACTAAAGCACATTATGAGTCTACAGGACCAGAAATATGGAAACAAACAGAAGGTAAGATCACTCATTTTGTAGTGGGTGTTGGTACTGGAGGTTCAATCTCTGGAATTGGCAAATATTTAAAAGAGATGAACCCCAGTATAAAGGTTTGGGGTGTTGATGCATATGGGTCTGTTCTTAAGAAATTCCATGAAACAGGTATTTTTGATAAGGATGAAATTTATCCTTATAAAACGGAAGGTATAGGTGAGGATATGATCCCTGAAAATATAGATTTTGATATAATTGATGGATTTACTAAGGTTACGGACAAGGATGCCGCTTTATATTGCAGAGAACTTGTTAGTAAAGAAGCAATGTTTCTTGGAAATTCTGCCGGTTCTGCTGTTAAGGGAGTATTACAACTAGCAGAACATTTTACTAAGGATGATATTGTAGTTGTCCTTTTTCATGATCATGGAAGTAGATATATTGATAAGATTTATAATGATGAGTGGATGAAAGAAATGGGATATTTAAAATAAAATTTTTAATAATCTTTTTTTTTCCTCATATTGCAGCCTCCCATATTAACCAAAATAATTATGAAAAAAATTCAACTACTATTTTTGACGGTTTTAATACCGATTGTATCATTTGCACAAGAAAAAGGTTTAGATCAACGAATTGATGAAGCATTTGCGCCAATTTCAAACTTTTTTAGTAAAACGGTATTTTTTGAAATAGCTGGTTATCCTTTTGTTATACTTCTATTAATTGGAAGTGCTGTTTTTTTTACAGTATATTTTGGTTTTCCAAATATCAGGTATTTTTGGACTTCAATTAATGTAGTAAGAGGAAAATATGATGATGTTGAAAAAAGTGATTCAGACTCCAGTGATGGCGAGGTTTCACACTTCCAAGCATTAGCTACAGCAGTGTCAGGTACTGTTGGAAATGGAAATATAGCAGGTGTTGCGCTTGCAATTGCTCTAGGAGGTCCAGGAGCCACATTTTGGATGATTATTTGCGGTCTAATTGGAATGTCATCAAAATTTGTTGAATGTACTTTGGGAGTACAGTATAGGGATGTTGGAGATGATGGAACAATTTATGGAGGACCAATGTATTATCTTACAAAAGGGTTAAAAGAAAAAGGCTTTAAAACCTTAGGGAAAGTAGCTGCTGTATTTTTTGCAATTTTTTGTATTGGAGGATCTTTTGGTGGTGGAAATGCAGCTCAATCAAATCAAGCAACAATTGTATTGAAACAATTATTAGGACTGGAAAGTACAAGTTCTGGAGCAATCATAGGACTTATCATGGCAATTTTAGTTGGAATAATAATCATTGGTGGAATTAAGAGAATAGCATCTGTTACTGAGAAAATAGTTCCTTTTATGGCACTCCTATATTTAATTGCTTGTTTATATATTTTACTTGTAAATTTCTCATTGGTTGATGATGCTATAGCTTTAATTATTAAAGAAGCATTTAATCCTACAGCTATGGGTGTTGGAGGGTTTATAGGTGTTTTAATGGTAGGTTTTAAAAGAGCTGCTTTTTCTAATGAAGCAGGTGTTGGGTCAGCTTCAATAGCTCACTCTGCAGTAAAAACAAAATACTCTGCTTCTGAGGGATTAGTAGCATTGTTGGAACCTTTCATTGATACTGTTGTAATTTGTACAATGACAGCTCTTGTAATAATTATTTTTAATTTTGGTGGAGCATTTGAATATGGTGGTGATGGTATGGGGATAGTTTTAATTGATGGTGTACCTTATGAAGGAGCAGGAATTACTTCTAAAGCATTTGCTGAATACATACCATACTCTGGTGTATTTTTAACTATTGCAGTTGTTCTATTTGCTGTTTCAACTATGATATCTTGGTCTTATTATGGTCTTCAGTCTTGGAAATATTTGTTTGGAAGAGGACGAATAGCAGATCTTACTTACAAGTTAATTTTTTGCATGTTTGTGGTAATAGGTTCTGCGGCTAGTATGAGTTCCATTTGGGATTTTTCTGATGCAATGATTTTTGCAATGGTATTTCCAAATATGATAGGTTTGTTTTTCTTATTCCCAGTTGTTAAGGAACAACTTAATAAATATTTAGAAGCTATAAAGTCTTAAATTTTATTGATATAACCCTTTTATTAGTTTAGAATTAGTTTATATTTGCAACACATTTTAAAGAAAGGGGGTTTGTAATATGCTAATAATTCCAATTAAAGAAGGAGAAAATATTGATAGAGCGCTTAAGCGTTTTAAAAGAAAGTTTGATAAGACTGGAACTAAAAAGTCACTTCAAACTAGAAAGGAATTTACAAAATCATCTGTAAAAAGAAGAGCTGTTATTCAAAAAGCCCAGTATATTCAACGATTAAGAGATCAAGAAGAAATATAATATTATTTCTAATCTTCAAGATTAAACAATAGCTTTTTTAGTAATTTTAGATTTTAGATTCATATGCTATGAGTATAAAGTCTTTTATAGATTATCTGCAATTAGAGAAAAAATATTCTCCTAATACCATAAAAGCATATGAGAATGATATTATGTCATTTTCAGATTATAACAAAAATGAATTTGATCAATCTTCAATAAGCAAAGTTGATTATTCTCAGTTAAGATCATGGATTGTAAAACTGGTTGAATCTAAAATTTCAAATAGATCAATAAACAGAAAGATTTCTTCTTTAAATACTTATTATAAGTTTTTACTAAAGATTGAAAAAATAAAGAAAAACCCTCTTGATAATCATAGAGCATTAAAAACAAAAAAAATTATTCAATTACCATTTTCTGAAAAGGAAGTAATAAGTGCTTTAGATATAAATAATTTTCAAAATTCTTTTGAAGGAAAAAGGGATCGATTAATTATAGAAATGTTGTATTCAACTGGAATAAGAAGAATAGAACTAACTGATCTTAAGATAAAGGATATAGACTTTTCAAGTAAGAGAATAAAAGTTTTAGGAAAAAGAAATAAGGAAAGATTTATACCAATGTTAAAATCTACAATTTCATTAATAAATGAATATATGGATTATAGAAATGAATTAAATAGAATTAAAAGTAAAGACTTCTTATTTTTAACATCTAAGGGTGAAAAAATATATGAAAATTTAGTTTATAGAATTACCAACAAGTATTTTGATTATGTATCTACAAAAGTTAAAAAAAGCCCACACATTTTAAGACATTCATTTGCAACTCATTTATTAAATAATGGGGCAGACTTAAATGCGGTAAAGGATCTGTTAGGTCATTCAAGTTTAGCTGCTACTCAAGTTTATACTAACAGAAGTATTGAAGAAATAAAGAAAGTTTATTCAAACACTCATCCAAGGAATAAATAATATAGATTTCAATCTTATAAGTCCTCTAAAATTCTTATTATTTTGTTTTGTTTGAAAAAATAAATATTT
>Ga0208750_1000082_pt1 | contig 24710 bp, 24 predicted proteins | sample Knorr_S15_td_O2m_FD_185602 | JGI IMG/M metagenome (GOLD analysis project Ga0208750, IMG submission 185602) | Marine microbial communities from Southern Atlantic Ocean transect - Knorr_S15_td_O2min_ad_340m_LV (SPAdes) (version 2) | ecosystem: Environmental > Aquatic > Marine > Oceanic | place...
ATCAGAGCACGTGCTGCGGTTCTCACCGTATCGGTAGGCGTGCTCGCGGCTGAACGCATAAAATTTACCCCCGCCTTGCCGGTTGAAAAACAAGAAGCAATCGATGATATCGATATGGCGGTCATGAACTACATCGGGCTGCTGTTCAGTGAGGATATTTTTGGCTTTGGCTCAGATGCTTATGTCTATCAGCAACAAATTGATGAAACCGGTGTGGGATACCTCACGAATATCAACCATTCGAATCTTACTTACGGTTATGTAGGGGGCAGCCAGGCAAAAGCCTTGGAACGGGAGTCCATGGAGACGGCCATTGCTTATGGCCTGGACGGTATCAAAAGTATGCTGGGCAATGACATGGAAAAGAGATTTGTAAAAGGTTTTGCCACGGCCTGTGGAAAGATACCTTTGTTCGACGGCGCATACTCCGCCGTCAGGCCGGGCAGGTCTGTGGCTCGTGCAGCCCTCGGCAGGACCCTGGCTGAAAAACTCTTCTTTTCAGGCGAGGCAACCCATAGAACGCAGGCCAGTACCGTTAATGGTGGGCTCGACAGCGGCCGCGATTCAGCAAACCAGGCCGCGGCATACATCAAGGGAAATAGTTAAAATTAATTTACGCGCATATGGCCTGATAGAGTTCTCCATTTTCACGAAAAAGGTAACAACAAAACTCCGTATTGGTGATCTTATTTTTGACGACGATGATCACGTGTTTTAAAGATGGAAGATCGAAAAAGATGAGAGCGACAGACAACTATCTGAAGACGTTACTGTCCTATTACGAAGAGGAAATTGAAGGAGAGGCTTATTTCTATGGGCTCGTCGATCATTTTGAAGAACAGGAAAAGCTGACGGTACTCGCCAGGGTAGAGCGCCGTGCGGCTGAGTCGGTTGTACCGTTGCTTGAAAAATATGAGTTGGTTCCCAGGGATAAATCGGAACTCAAAATACGGGGGGAGGGTTATGTCGGGCGACATGCATCGTTCGACTGGTTCGAGTTTATGACGTACATGGTGAACCGCTACCCTGGCTATCTTGAAGATTTCACTGCGCTTGAGAGAATGGCCCCTGAAGAAGATCTGTGTGCTCTGAATGTTTTGACGGACCATGAAGTGGCGGCAATAGAATTTGCAAAACGAGAGCTGGCGGGAGATCCGGATAGCCTGGCACCCCTGTACGATTATCTCAATACATAGTTACACCCGTACACAACACCATGCAGCTGTCGGTAGCGCTTTTGACAACAATGTCGCTGATGGAAGACTGAATAAAACAGTGGCAAGGATTACTTGTGCGAGACGAATCAACTGTACATCAAATTAATTCTTTGCATACCGCACACCAGCCGTTCGCAACGTTGTTAAGATTGTAGCCACCACCACCATAGACCAGGAGACGTCCTTCGGCATATTTTTTTGCCAGTTCAACCAGCCGCTTGGTCGCGTGTGTATGTGCTGCCACAGAGAATCGAAGGTGGGTCAATGGGTCCCCATCCATGCTATCGACACCCGCTTGAAAGATGATGAATTCGGGCTTGTGGTCTTCGACAAAGGATTCAACCTGGGACCAAGCGCGAAAAAAATCACTGTCGGTGCTGCCCGGTGCCAGTGGGATATTCAACTTGGTACCCCGTGCAACCCCCTTACCGTCCTCGTTGGCAGTCCCAGTTCCCGGATAGAGATGACGACCGTCCTCATGAATGTCAGCGATAACGAGGTCAGGGTCTTCTTCAAATGCATAGTAGACGCCGTCACCATGGTGGGCATCAATATCAACGTACGCGACACGAGCAATTCCAAAACGGTGTCGCAGTGCCTCGATTATGATTCCACAATCATTGAATACGCTGAACCCAGCAGCGCCATCTCGCCGAGCATGGTGAAGTCCGCCAATGGGTACAAACGCGCGGTGCCAGTTATGTTCCATAATTCGACTGATCGCAGCTAATCCTGTTCCAACGACAAACCGACCAGCATCGTAAATTCCTGGATACGCAGGGGTATCACCACAGTCGAGATACCCCCTACCGATAGTCGACTGCTCCTCTACTCGCTGAACATACTCCGGTTCATGAAACAAAATTAGGTCGGTAACGTTACACGCCATAGGCGTTGCAATTTCCACGCTTCGATCAATTCCTGCAGAGATGGCCGCAACGCGAAATGCAGCGAGGCGATCCTGCCCAAGGGGGTGGCCCTCTCCGAAACCATACCGTCCAAGTTCTTCTCCCCAATAGATGGTGAGGTGTTTGTTGCTCATTGTGCTAGTAAGCGTAGAGATTCTGCAGAAGCCAAATTATCTATAAACATTTTTGTAGAAACGCTTTGATGCTGCCAAGAAGGTAGTCAATTCAGTAGAAGCAGTGCAGTACATGATTAACTGACTGTACCCAGGTCACCCCAACTGACTACGTGCTTTATCCGGACAGCAATCACAGGTAGGTCGCTGATCTGCATTCCGTGTAACTGAGGATAGCGAACCTTTAATAGCCGCTGTGCTTTTGTGTGCTCTTCACCGTGATCCAGTAAAGCGGCTTCACCCTGTACCATCACCCAGCCGAGCCGTGTCCAGTCCTCTTCATAACGATCGACTACAAGCGCAACGTGTGGATTGTTTTGTAGATTCCTAATCCGCTTGAGCGGCTTGTTCGTCAGCCGCTTCGGTTTCTCGTCGATGGTGAAATACACTGAGTTATCGGACACCACGTAGCAGATCGGCACTACGTGCGGCTGACCGCCGGGTTCTGCGGTTGCGAATCTGGCGACCCGATGATTGTTCAAAAAGCCACGCGCTTGATCGGTGAGCATGATTGCAGTCGATAAAGTCAGGAGACGAGGAATCTAACATGGTTGCGGAATTGGTCATTCGCACAAATCACGAATTAGGAGTTCTGATAATGTCTTACTGTATGGTCAGACATGCCAGACCCATAAGTAAAAGCAAAGCTAGACGCATACAGCCTGTAAACAAAGTCTGGGCTACAGCAGTTGAAAGAGCAGAGATAGCGTGGGCGACGCCGTATTTTGTGTGGCCTAAAGCGATAACGGAGAGTGCCTATGTTGCTGATGAAAGCGTGGTGAACACATCAAGAGTTGCTGGCCACGAAAACCGGAAGACTACAAATGAATACTATGAACCCCCGCAAAAGGTGATTATGCTGCTTATACCGGACTAAGGTACTGGCAGACAGCAGCCGTAGTCGGCAGTTAGGATTGGTTGAGACTCAAAACCATTAAGAGGGGGGAGGTCCATGCGATTTGGGATCAAGACGGCACCTCAGCATACAAGTTGGGGGGATATGTTGGATGTCTGGCGGGTTGCTGACGAGGTTGAACTCTTTGAAACGGCCTGGAACTTTGATCATTTCTATCCGCTTCAAGGAGACAAGAACGGACCCTGTCTGGAGGCCTGGGTCACCCTGTCGGCCTTGGCTCAGGCGACATCACGCATTCGGATCGGCTGCATGGTGAATGGTGTGCCTTATCGTCACCCCGCGTTGGTCGCCAATATGGCCGCTTCGCTTGATATTGTTTCTGGCGGCCGTTTGGAATTAGGTCTGGGCGCCGGCTGGAATGAACAGGAGACCAAAGCCTACGGCATTGACCTGCTTCCCATGGGGCAGCGCATGGACCGCTTTGAAGAGGCGGTGGAGGTGATTGACAGTCTGCTCGCTCATGAAATCACGACATTCCAGGGGAAATATTTTCAATTGGAGCAAGCCCGTTGCGAGCCCAAAGGCCCCCAGCGACCCAGGCCGCCTATTGTGATTGGCGGGGGTGGCGAGAAACGGACCCTGCGGATCGCTGCCAGATTTGCACAGCACTGGAATCTTCCCTTCGCGACACCAGAGGTATTTCGCAAAAAAAATGAGATTCTGTTGGCCCATTGTGCAGCGGTGGGTCGAGACTCCTCTCTAATTATGCGCTCGGTGCAGATCGAATCGACGGCAGATCAGGATCCGGCCGAAGTCGCAGACAAAGCAGCCATGCTTTTCGCGGCGGGTGTGGATCAGGTGATTTTGACCCTGCGCACCCCCTATCGTGCCGAGCGAGTGGCAGTCCTGGCCAAATCCCTCGAGGCGATCGGCCCATGACGTCAGTGGCTTTAGAGAGAGGTTTCTGGGGTAGGGAGGGAAAATCAGGCGCCGAAGAGAGTTAGAGTGTGCTATTTAAGGCTGCATCCCGCCCATGAAAGCTTTGTAATCACGACATAACTAAACTTTCTGCCTCTGTGTTTGGAGACATTACAGGATTAGATCTTCTTTCAATCAAGCATATAGTCTCTACACAGTACAAGTAGTTCTGTGTGCTTCAAGTATGTGTGTGCGCACAAACACAAAACGAATCCCATTTCATGGTCATCCCTAAGAATACCTATGATTACATCGTTGTGGGTGCAGGAACCGCTGGCTGTGTACTTGCAAATCGACTGTCCGAAGACCCCGAGGTTTCTGTGCTGCTTGTTGAAGCGGGTCCGGAGGATAGAAGTGTGTTTCTCAAGATGCCTTCTGCGTTCGCCCATGCAATGAACAGCTGGAAATATGATTGGAACTACATTAGTGACCCTGAGCCCTATCTAGAAAATCGGCAGCTGTCTTGCCCTCGCGGAAGAGTCTTGGGCGGATCGTCTTCAATCAACGCGATGTGCTTTGTACGGGGGCATCGACTTGATTTTGACTGCTGGGACAGGGCAACTGGATTCAAGAACTGGTCTTACAAGAATTGCTTACCGTATTTTAAGAAACTCGAAACATTTAGTGGCGGCGCCAGTGAATTTAGAGGTGGAAGTGGGCCGGTTTCAGTAATTGCCCCACATTTTTCTAATCCTTTGTGTGAGGTGTTTGCTCAAGCCAGTTCTGAAGCCGGGCATCCCTGGAATAGGGATACAAATGGTGAGCAGCAGGAGGGGTTCGGGTTGATGGATCAGATGATTCGCGATGGCACGAGGGAAAGTGGCTCAACCGCTTACCTCGATCCAGTTCGGCAACGGAATAATCTAACCATTGTTTGCGGTTCTACGATTCTAAGAGTGTCGATGAAGGGCAAATGTGCGCGGGGTGTGGAACTGAGAATAAAGGGCAGCATTGAGTTCATTCGTTCGACTCGGGAGACCATTTTGTGCGCCGGCTCAATCAATTCCCCGAAGCTCTTGATGCTTTCCGGGATTGGACCTGCCCAGCACGTGAATCAACTCGGTATAGAGACGATTCACGATTTGCCTGGCGTTGGGAAAAATTTACAAGACCATATAAATGTTAACGTCAGATACGGGTCACTTCAGCCGATAACTACAACGAGTGCCCTGAAGCTGCACAGAAAGGCGCTTATCGGTCTTCAATGGTTAGCCACAAACAGGGGGCTGGGTGCTACAAATCATTTTGAGATTGCAGGATACATTAAGTCAAAAAAAGGTCTCACTCACCCAGATCTACAGCTGCTTTTTATGCCGCTTCTAGTTGATGAGGTCGGAAATGCGCCGGAACAGGATCATGGTTTTCAGGTTGCGCTGAGTTACCTGCGTTCAAATAGCCGTGGACATATAAAACTGAAAAGCAAAGATCCAGACGTGCCACCTTCGATAGTCTTTAATTACCTGGAGACCCAGCAGGATTACACAGCATTGCGTGCAGGAATAGAAAAGACCCGTGAAATCTTTAACACGGCTGCATTTAGGTTTTACCTCGGGAAAGAGTTAGCACCTGGCGCATCGGTTACCGATGCGAAACAGCTCGATCATTTCATCAAGAATACGCTACGGTCTACCAAACATCCCTGTGGGACGTGCAAAATGGGATCAGACACAGAATCCGTGGTAGACGACCAGGGCAAAGTTCATGGGGTTGATCAGCTCCGAGTGGTCGACGCATCTATCATGCCGCACATTACGACCGGTAATACCAACGCGCCTACGATAATGCTTGCTGAAAAAATTGCGGACATGGTTCGCGGGAGGTCGCCGCTGCCCTCGGAAACCCAGTTACATTAATTGGTTATGACCAATAAATATGATGTCGTTGTTGTTGGGGCCGGTCACAACGGCTTAACCTGCGCGGGGTATCTTGCTCGAGCAGGACTAAAGGTGCTTGTTCTAGAACGACGAGATCGTGTTGGTGGGTTATGTACGGAATACGAATTTATGCCCGGATTTAAGGCGTCTATGCCGAACTCTCCAGGTTCGCTAGAGCCGAAAGTAGTGTCTGATCTCGAGTTGAAAAAATTCGGACTTGAGTTTAGATCACCCGATCCCTCTCTGGTTGTACCGTTCCCCGATGGTCGCGCTATGGTTGCTTGGAGAGACCCACAACAGACAGCCGAGGAAATCGGGAAATTTTCTGTAAAAGATGTGACGGCCTATGCTAGCTTTTTCGAATATTTGAATGACTTTGCTAGACAAACAGGCGTGTCGTTGTTTAAACCACCACCTACGATTAAGGAACTCGCCCAACGACTGGAAATGCCGGAAGACGAGCAAGCATTTTCGAGGATTGTTCTTGGTAGCTTAAAAGATTTATTGGATGATTGGTTCGAATCCGAAGAGCTTAAATCGGTCATTGCGGCCATCAGTGCAACCTCAAATCTGGTCGGTCCCTACACGCCTGGGACGGCATACCTGCTGCTCATGCGGCCGTTATCACTTGCTTCTTCAAGTATTGGTACGGGGCACGACCCGCGTAAGCAGTATTTGAGAGGGTCTACCGGGCTGCCAATCGGTGGTATGGGCGCCGTTACCCAGGCTATGCAGAAAAGTATCGAAGCATCGGGTGGAACAATACGTGTCGGTGCAGGTGTTAAGCAAATTGTTGCCGGCATGACCGGGATAGAAGGTGTGGAACTGGATAACGGTGAATTTATTCAGGCGACAACAGTAGCTTCCAATCTGCATCCAAGGACCACACTTATTGATCTTTTATCAGATCCACTGCAAGAGCCGCGGTTTAAGCAGAACGTGCACCAGCTGCCCCAACGAGGCTCGTCCTTCAAGTTAGCGCTGGCACTAGACGGAGTGCCAACGTTCACGGCAGCTCCCACGGGGCTTGAACGGGCTTATGCGAGTTGTCAGTTTAGGTTGGCTCCGAGCCTGGATTACATGGAGCGTGCATACGATGATGCTAAGTACGGTCGACCATCAGAAGAGCCTATCATCCTCGGACTGATCCCGTCGTTGACCAGCCCTGATATGGCCCCCGAGGGCAAACACATCATGAGCTGTAATGTCTGGCACGCCCCTGTTGAGCTGACTCAAGGGAGCTGGAAGGACGAACGGGGGAAAATGGCTTCTCGTTGTATAGAGATTATCAGCAGATCAATGCCCGACCTTAAAGATAGGATAATAGATTATCGCGCACTCAGTCCTTTGGATTTAGAGGACGAGTTTGGTCTGCGTGACGGCAACATCATGCACCTGGAGATGATGCCTTCCCAAATGTTTGGATTACGCCCATTGGCAGATTGTTCGGGTTACACGACACCAACCACAGGTTTGTATCTATGTGGTTCGGGCACTTGGCCTGGTGGAACGGTGAGCGGCATCCCAGGTCATAACGCTGCACAGACAATTCTCAGCCACATCAAGTAGTCACGTTGAAAAGGCCGGTTGATGAGTATTAGATTCTCCCGACCTTCGTATCATCAAACTAATCTTTAAATGAGTAGTCAAATTGCATTAATCATTTAAACGGATTAGTCAAAAACCCATGCTAAACATTTTTCAATCCGATGTGCGGGCACAACAGGTCATAGTTAGCAGCAAAATTAAGCATTCAGTCGATTCATAGTTGCTAGCGTGAATGCAACTGTCGATAGAGGTTATCCTCAGCTCAATTCAAAATTCCAAAAGGTCTTCTATGTTGTCAATTCCGGCCTGTGCGCAGATATCATCGAGATGCGGGCCGGGTGCGCCTGATACGCCAATTCCGCCGACCAGAGAACCCGCTGCTTCTATGAACATGCCACCCCCGATTACGATGACACCGGGCAGGTTGCGAATCCCTGCTTGGGGTGTACCTTCGGCAGTAACTGACACCATATCAGTCGTGTTTGTCCTGAAGCCAGCCGCTGTTCGGGCTTTCCCAATGGCTGTATCCACTGTACGTGGCGAGGCAAGCTGATCACGCAATACCACCTGGATACCGCCGAACCGGTCTACGACAGCAACGGCCACCTGATAGCCCGATGCCCTGCAGTTCTCTAGTGCCGCTTGAGCCGCCTGCAGTGCAACCTCTGGTTTGAGAACTTCAAAGGTAACAGTCCCTTCGGCAGCTTGTGCTGATGTGAAAGTCAATAAACTGAGCCCGATTACAATAGTTCTAAGGATGGAGTGTTTCAATTTGTGTTTGCCTGGTTCGCAAAAAGATTTCACCGTCGCGAAAGGTTTTGGCAGCCGGGCATAAAGCGGAGGTACTTCTATGGGGGTACCTGAGTCTGGCATTGCTGCGCCCAGGGGTGCCCGGGTGTCAGTCGTGACGTTGAAGCTTGGCATCATTATCTCCTCTGTCGTATATATTTTCCCGCATTTTGGCGTTGAGGGGTTACAGCCAATTCGGGTGTTTACCGGAATATATCCTGATTGTGCAGGCGAATTCAGTAGCTTGAGTGGCTAAAGTTGTCCACTCGTATATTGTTGATGTTGGCATAGATAAGGTAATAAGTTGGTTTATTGTAAGTGGACAACGTAAGATTATTCAGTGGCTGCGAAGCAGGTCGATAAGAAATCACTCTGGAAGCCTTCGAACACCAATTCTTTGGTTTTTCGAATTGGAAAGCGATGAGAAAGACGAATACTTTGAGTCAAGATATGGAAAGGTTTAACGGAAGCTTCACTCAGCAGGAACCGATTCCGGATGCCGGGATCCAGCGAGCGGTCGAGGTACTCGAGTCTGGGCGTCTTCACCGATATAACGTGGTCGAGGGTGAGAAATCTGATACTGCATTATTGGAGACGGAGTTTGCAGACTATCAAGGTGCTAGATTCTGTCTGGCTTGCGCTTCCGGCGGCTATGCGATGCAGGTCGCACTTTCGAGTTTCGGCCTCGAATACGGCGAACCTGTGTTGACCAATGCTTTTACGCTATCACCTGTGCCTGGTGCTGTTCACAACGTCGGCGGTAAACCAGTGTTGGTGGAAACAACCGAACAGCTGGTTATCGATCTTCTTGATCTTGAGAGAAAGATTGAGAGCAGCGGTAGTCGAGTCTTACTTCTCTCGCACATGCGTGGTCATATCGCTGATATGGGCCATCTGTGCGATTTACTAGACCAAAAGGGTGTCAGTTTGATTGAGGATTGTGCCCATACCATGGGTGCATCCTGGAGCGGCCGGTTAAGCGGCAGTTTTGGCGTCGCCGCTTGTTTCAGCTCTCAGACCTACAAGCATATCAACTCAGGTGAGGGCGGTTTCGTAACGACGGATGATCCGGATTTGATGGCCCGGGCGATCATACGTTCTGGTTCATACATGTTGTATGAACATCACGATGCAGCACCCGAACCCGCTGCTTTTTCAGATATCCGATTCGATAACCCGAACTGCAGTGGTCGAATGGATAACCTTCGTGCTGCCATCTTGAGGCCACAGTTAAAGATACTCGGCAGTAACCGAGAGCGGTGGAACGAACGTTATCACACGCTTGAACAGGCTCTTGGGGTTGTTAAAGGGGTGACCCTCCCGATTAGGCCTAAGGCAGAAGTCTACGTCGGTAGTTCCATCCAGTTTCTGCTTAAAGAGATGACGACAGAGCAGATTCAGATGGTGATAGCGACATGTCGTGAACGTGGTGTGGAACTGAAGTGGTTCGGGGCCAGTGAGCCTGCAGGCTATACCAGCAGTCACGACAGTTGGCGCTATATGGATAACCAGTCGCTTCCAGCAACCGACAGAATTCTTTCAAAGTTGTTGGATATGCGAATTCCACTTACGTTCAGTCTCGAGGATTGTCGCCTGATCAGTCGGATCATCCATCAGTGTATTACGGCTATCGCGACAGAGAATCCACCGGCTGCTGGGTAGACTGTCAGTAAGATTCTCATATGGAATATTTGAAGAAAGCAGCCAAGACCCCCGAAACCGGGGAAGAGGATACTCGTGACACCGTGCAGGCCATGCTGGCTGAGATTGAAGCCGGTGGCGAGGAGCGAGCACGGCATTACGCACGGACCTTGGATCACTGGGCGGGTGACATTGTTGTATCGCGTGAGGTCATCGATGCGGCCGGGGCGGGGTTATCGCAGCGGTCGAGAGATGACATTCAGTTCGCGTACGATCGTGTTCGGCGCTTTGCCGAGGATCAATTGGCCAGCTTGACCGAGTTCCAGACCGAGCTTTCTCCGGGGCTGGTAGCGGGCCAGCGCCTCATTCCTGTTGATACTGCGGGTTGTTACATCCCTGGTGGCCGCTATGCCCACATCGCTTCAGCAGTGATGAGCGTGACTACCGCAAAAGTGGCCGGTGTCAGAAATATCATCGTCTGTTCACCCAGTCGAGGTGATAACGGTGTACACCCTTCGATTCTCTATACGGCTGATCTGGCTGGTGCTGATACCATTCTGGCTCTTGGTGGGGTGCAGGGAATCGCGTCGCTGGCATTCGGCCTTTTCACAGACCACCCAGCGGATATTCTTGTTGGGCCGGGCAACCGATTTGTCGCAGAGGCGAAGAGAATCCTTTACGGGCGCGTCGGCATCGATCTTTTTGCCGGACCCACCGAGATTGCAGTTATCGCCGACGAGAGTGCTGACCCCCACATAGTCGCCTCGGATCTTGCCGGTCAGGCAGAGCATGGCCCGGATTCTCCGGCTTGGCTGATCACGACGTCGAGAGATCTCGCCATACGGGTAATAGACTGTATACCTTCATGCATTCAACGTCTCGGCGAGCCTAACCGGACTGCCGCGGAGGCCGCTTGGCGGGATTATGGTGAAGTGGTGTTGGTCGAGAATCGGGAGGAAGCGGTTGCTCTTAGCGACCAGTACGCACCCGAACACCTGGAAGTGCATGCTGCAGACCTCGACTGGTGGCTTGCTAAATTAAGACACTACGGCTCTCTTTTTCTTGGTGAAGAGACTACCGTGACCTATGGGGACAAGGCGTCTGGTCCTAACCATATCCTACCCACCAAGGGTGCAGCTCGCTATACCGGTGGTCTGAGTGTAGGTAAATTCATCAAGACCGTTACCTGGCAGCGTATGACGCGCGATGCGAATAGGGAAGTCGGTGCAGTCAGTGCCCGTATTTCCCGTTCGGAAGGAATGGAAGGGCATGCTCTATCGGGCGATGACCGCTTGCACAAATACTTTCCAGAAGAGGATTTCGACCTGTCTGCCGGCTGAGAAGATGATCGTAATCACCCGTCACGAACTGAGTTGCATGCGGTGCCTGAAGAGCCCGTAGGCTCTTGCGTGAACGTGATCGAGGGTTACCCAAACGGACTGGTTGTGACTGGTGTTGGTCATGCTGTGACGTCGGCTACCCGCCCCCGTCTATAATTTCTTATACTTTCTGCAAACACCGAGGTAGTGCCGCTTTAAGACTCGGTATGGTCAAAAGGAGGGAATAAATGAAGCTACTCAATTCGATGGGGCCTAATCCACGCATGGTGCGCATGTTCATGATCGAAAAGGGGATAGAGTTGGAAACCCTGGAACACGATATTCTGGGCGCAGAGAACCGACAATCTCCGTATACCGACAAGAATCCCGGTGGACAAATGCCCGCCCTGGAACTCGATGACGGCTCGGTTCTGGCAGAGACGGTAGTGATTTGCGAGTACTTGGAGGAATTGCATCCCACTCCTGCCTTGATAGGTACCACTGCCCAGGAGCGGGCGGAAACGCGCATGTGGACCCGTCGAGTGGAACAGAAAATTACGGAAAACATGTACAACGGATTCCGGTATTCCGAGGGGTTGGAGCGGTTCAAAGACCGGATGCGCTGCCTGCCGGAGGCGGGGGATGGCTTAAAAGCAATCGCCCAGGACGGTCTTGCCTGGTTGGATGTGCTGATGGAAGGCAGGGAATACGTGTGCGGCGACCGCCTCACGATTGCCGACCTCGTGCTCTACTGCTGCACAGACTTCGTTGCCGGTGTTGGCCAGAGTGTAGATCCTGGCCTGGGGACTATCAGCGCGTGGTTCGCCCGGATGGATGCGCGTCCAAGTGCTAAGGCTAGTCTGCACCCGGTTGCGGTGAAGGCTGGAAGAAAGGGCTGAGGGTAACACCAAACATTGCCTTCCCCTGCCGAACAATGAAAGCTGAACCTGACCAATACACCAGCCTGATGGCTGTCGTCCGTAACCGCATGACCAACCGGGCCTTTAACCCCGATTGCACCATACCGACCCAGCATTACGAGATGATTCTTGAAGCAGCACGCCACGCCCCTTCAGGCGCAAACGCCCAGCCCTGGCATTACATCGTGATCACCGAACCGGAAACCAAGAGTCTGCTGGCAGACCGTTTCAAGGCCGAACAGAAGGCCCGGGCACGGGTAAAGATGAAGTTCCCAACACCCAACTATGAAGGCATCCGTTCAGCACCAGGGGTAATCATCGTGGTCGCTGATTTCCGTTTCATAAAAGCTTTTCCGGTGCTCAACGATGGCTCGGACACCGACCGGATGTACAAACAGAACGCCGAACGGATTCTGCTGCAGAGTGTTGCGGCTTCAGTCATGTCAGCGCATCTTGCCGCTTCCGCCCTGGGCTACGCCGTATGGTGGATAACCGCCATTGGTCAGAAGGCCATCCAGCAGGAACTCAAACCGCTACTTGCTGTTCCCGACGAACTGGACATCATCGATATCATGTGTTTCGGGCCACCGCTTAAAGCTTCCTACAAGCGTTGGAAAAAGGATCTCAACCAGATACTCCACTGGGATCGGTTCGACCCGGCGCTGTTTCCGACCGATGACGACATCGATACCTGGATCCGTGAGCACCGGCATCATGTTATGTACCGCGACGAATCACGGATCGACTGACTGTTTCTGCAGAGAGCTTTAAAGTGCTAATTGATTGGTTATGGTTTGGATCTAATACAGCGATATGAAAATATCTGATGACGACAACAACAAAGACCGTGTGCTGTCGGTTGATCCGGTAGCCTTCATCCGCGAAGTCGAGAAGATTTGGCAGGCCCGTGATGGTGCTATGGCGGCGGCGGGTTATACAGAAGACGCCGTGGTCTACTATGGTCAGGGGCAATCACATGCGGGTGAGCGCCTGCGGAATTGGCCGAGTCGCTGGTTCGAGTATGCGCGTGATCTATCGATCACCAAGACCTACCGCGGTCATCACGGTAACTGCATCGCCGGTACCTGGGAAAGCCGTTACACCCACCCAGAGACCGGCAAGTGTATTCTCGAACGCGGTGCAGAGTTGTTTTACCTTCGCGGAGAAAAAGTCTACGAGCATCACATGTGGCAACACAGCTGGCCTGAGGATGAAGTCCCGAAAGATGCCGGGTTTTCCACCGACTGATTAAGCTGGCTTTGGTCTGGATGGTGCTGAAAAGGCAGAGAGGGTTACGGTTTAAGGGGGGGTTAGAAGTAACAATCCCAAGTTTTCTACCAACAAAGGAAAGTACATCATGCCCAGAAAACCCAAGCGCGACTTTGTTGATCAGAAAGGTCTCAAAGATGCGGATGTGACCGCCCTCCAGCAGTTGTCGCCCCCCCACGAGATGCCGTTTAACATTACCAAGCTGGGTCACGTTGTTCTGATGGTAAAAGATATTCAACGCTCCACCGATTTTTATACGAAAGTACTGGGCTTTCGGATTTCTGATGTCTATCCGGAAAGCATGATGCCCGGAAAGATGGCGTTTTTGCGATTTAATCACGATCACCACGGCGTCGCGTTAGTGGGCGGTTCGACACGGGAGGTCGCTAATTGTGAACTTCACCATATGGCTTTTCAGGTCGAGACGCTCGACGAGGTATTCCACGCACGTGCACATCTTGAAAAACACAATGCTCCTATCGAATTTACCGGTCGACGGCGCTCGGGATGCCAGGTGGCAGTAGAATTTCGTGATCCTGACGGCCATGTTCTCGAAATCTACTGGGACATTGATCAGGTTGGCCCCGAAGAAGACGCTCGTCCGGCAGACCAGTGGCGGCCGGCTGTTTCTCTGGAAGATGCCATCGACAACGCACCGCCTGGGCAGGATGTCACCTTGGCGGATACATCGCTTCGGCGTTAACGGTGGTGCAATAAATTGAGGGTAGGCACGGCTTAGTGGTCATTGACTACTATAGATTCGCACCGAAAAGGAGACAGAGATGAAGGAAATCGAGTTCGCCTCGAAGCTGGTCCAGGAGTACCTAACCGGGAAAGAAATCGGTGTGTTGGCCACGTCCAACCCGGACGGCAGTCCACTCGCTATGCCCATGTGGTTTATCCATGACAGCGATGGGCTTGCTCTGGTGAGTCAAGCGGATGACATGAAGGTCAGGAACATGCATCGAGATCCGCGCGTCGGTTTTGTCGTTGAGACGGGAAGTGGCGGCAGTATCGCGTGCATCATCGTGCAGGGGAGTGTGACGTTTCTTTCCAACGAATCCGACCGTAGTCGGGTTGGCGCCCAGTTCATCGATAAGTACGGTGTCCACATGGAGAAACGCTGGAATGGACGTTCGGTACCCGAATCGCGAGCACTTTTCCTGATCCAGCCCCACCGAGTCAAGCTGTGGGGTACGCTCGCAACATCCGACTGACTAATCTACCGTTTATCCGGATTGTGAGCAGTGTTGTGGCGATGTTCTCCGGCGGCAGGGGGTCAGGTTGGCGTCGGCATATCCTCCGGGTCGATCCCTGGAACAAAAGTGATACCGGCCTGCTGTTTCCAGTCGTGTGGATAAGCGGCATAGAAAATCACACATCTCTCCTGCTTTCTTGGATACCCTCTTGAATCGTACGAACCGTACTTGCCGTCTTGCGGCAACTTGAACTACCCTGTTAACTCGATCGATTGCTGGAGCGCAATAGACTGTCGACGCTATTCAGTGACTGGCGCAGATGGTGAGATAAAGGACTGACCATGCCGGTGATTGGGTTTGACTTGGTGCGAAGTGAGCCGTATTTGGCCGGCGTGGCATTCGGCGAGACTGGTGCCTACCAGCGTATCGACGCTGTCGCGCGCTATGCCGTTGACCCCAGTCACCCCGCCAACTTCGGCATTACGGACCTGGATCTTGCTCAGACCAATGAAAATGGCCAGGTCTGTTTCGATGGGGACGTGACCCTGCTGCTGCCTGTGAACAAGGCCAAGGCTAACGGGGCATTGCTGCTTGAAGCACCGAATCGTGGTCACCCACTCGCACTGCGTTCTTTTAATCGAGCACCTTTTGATCAGATACCCTCAGATGTGATCGAGCCTGGAGATGGTTTTCTGATGCGCCATGGCTGGTCTATCGCTTTTGTTGGCTGGCAATGGGATGTACCCAGATGTTCCCATCGTCTGGGACTCCGAGCCCCTATGGTTTCACCGTCCAGACTGGATGCGCCCAGCGAGATGCAGCTTCGAATCCAACCCGACGTGCCGACTGACGTGTTTGAACTGACCGACCAGCACGTGGGGGCTGTCGGCAATCACACCCCAATCCCCCCGTTCCAGTCAGACGATCTGTCCGCCCGCTTGATGGTTCGGGACTATCTCTGGGACGAACCCGAGCCTATCGAAAGATCCCGATGGTGTTTCCTGGCAGCTGACGACAGCAGTCCGGCAACTCAGGTCAACTTGGAAGGTGGATTTGAGGCCGGCCGCATCTATGACCTGTTCTACACGCCCAGCCAGTGCCCTGTCGTCGGGTCGGGCTTGCTGGCATTTCGCGATTTTGGCTCGTTCGCCCGGTATGATGCCAATTCACCGACTCATGGTGTAGTGACACACACGATTGCGCACGGTGTGTCACAGTGCGGTCGGTTCCTGCGTACGTTGATGCACCTTGGTTTGAATATCGATGAGGCGGATCGACAGGTTTTTGATGGCGTGTTGCCTCACGTCGCGGGCGCGCGATGCGGTGAGTTCAACCATCGTTACGGACAACCATCAGTACAGCCCACTCCTGGCTTCGGACATTTGTTCCCGTTTGCAGACGAACCGCAGACCGATCAACAGACTGGTCAGACTGCTGGGTTACTGGATAATCTGCGCGAACGCAAGGTCCTGCCTAAGATTATGTACACCGATACATCGTCCGAATATTGGCGGGGTGATGCGTCCTTGACACACCTAAGCGTCGTGTCTGGCCAGGATGTCGAGCCCCCTGACGAGGTGCGACGTTACCTGTTTTCAAGCACACAGCACGGACCGGGTGACTTGCCCTTTACCAACCAGAGCATGTTCGGGAGCTATGGGACGAATTGGTTTAATGTCATTGATTACCGGCCGCTGTTCCGGGCTCTGCTCACCCATCTCAAGTCCTGGGTCATGACCGGTGTGGAGCCTCCCGCTAGCGCCTTCCCCCGACTGCGCGACCAGACCGGTACAGACCGTGCCGAAGTTCTGCGGTCACTCCGATCCATTCCAATTGGACAGCCGGACCAGGCGCGGCTGCCGGTGCTGTTTCCACTCGATCTGGGGCCGCGTTCGGCCCATGGCATTGGGGATTTCCCCGCTCAACGCGTGGGTGAGCCTTATCCTTGTCTCGTCTCTGCAGTCGATAGTGAGGGCAACGAGATCGGCGGGATTCCAATGCCCGATGTGACTGTCCCGATTGCGACGCATACTGGGTTCAATCCAAGGCGCTCCGATTCAGGTGGCGCGGGCCAGATTCTCGAGTACCTGGGCTCCAGCATCCCGTTTCCATTCGCAGTGTCGGCTCACAAAGACCCCCGGAAAGCGGTGTGCGAACGCTACCTAGGACGTGAAGCCTATCTGAATAGCCTCACAGAGGCCGCCCGGAAATTGGTCTCGCAAAAGTATCTTTTAGAGGAAGATGTCGAGACCTGTGTCGATATTGCGGCAGAGCGTTTTGACGCAGTCGCTCAAACAGAAGACGCAGAAATAGACTCTCTCAAGCGCTTAACCGTCGAGGAGAACTGATGCCGCCGCACCGTCGGATAGCGGCTGTTCTAGATCACCTGGGTATCACGCGCGCCCATTTTGCAGCTGGGCTTGCCAGTGAAATCTTGCCGCTGATGGATATAACAGAGCAGCGAGTTGCCAGTCTTACCCTGGTCAATCCAAATCGGTTGGAAAGCAGTTCGTTGGCCGAGTTGGGGAATCGGCTGACTCTCATCACCGGCAGTGACGGCCTGCCATCGAAGGTAGTCCGGCAGGGTGCACCATCGCTGCCCGATGCCCGACTGCTGCGTTTCGATGACTACCATACCACCACATGGACCGATGTGGTTCAGGAAAACACAGATGCTGTAGTCGACGCGCTGGTAAGGCGTGAGGGCGACGGCGGAGTCACGATTCTGCCAGCTCAAGGTGAAGTAGTCTCAGAGATAGAAGGGGTCTCGTTCCATGCTTACGGGTCTGGTGAAGCGTTGGTGTTACTCCCTCTGCTCCTTTCCCCCACACAGTGGCGATCCGCTATCGACACCCTCGCCAGCACGTTTCGGGTGATCGTTCTCGGCGGTGCTCACCTGGGTATGGTTGCGATGCTTGAGTCCCGCGGTTCCGAGCCCGGCTATCAGCGGGCCGTGGGGGCCGTGTTTGACGAACTAAATCTGGAATCAGGGCAGAGTATCCTGGAAATTGGTTGTGGAACCGGGGTGCTGACGCGTTGGATCGCCCGCCGGACTCAGCGACGCAATCCGATAACTGCCACCGATCTGAATCAGTACTTTCTCGCTGAAGCTCGTGTGCTGGCGGATCGGGAAGGGCTCGGCGAGCTGGTTTTTCAGAAGGCAGATGCGGAGCGGCTGCCGTTCGCTGACGGCGAGTTCGACATTGCGTTTGCCTCCACGGTGATGGAGGAGTGTGATGCCGACCGCATGCTCAAGGAGATGGTTCGGGTAGTTAATCCCGGTGGTCGGGTCGCTGTTGTCGTTCGGGCCATCGATATGGGCAATGTGTGCACGATTCCAGTGGATGCGTCTATTTTGGAACGAGTGCTGACGCCTTATCAATCGGTCACCGAGTGCGGGTGCGCGGATGCCAGTCTGTACCGTCGATTCCTGTCCAATGGCTTAGAGGATCTACGTTTCTTTCCCCACTACCTGACCCTGCGAGACCCCTATGGTGCTGCGTGGGCGTATCGAGAGTCTTATTTCCTCGCCCAGTTCAACGAGAGTGAGACGCGGGCCTGGATAGCGGCTAAATCGGCCGCGATCGACGATGGTAGCTTCCTATTCGCTTCAGGCCTGCACTGTGCAGTGGGCACCAAGCCAGCGGTGGACGGTAATGCGCTCTGACGCCCCGGGACATCTGGCAGCAATGACCGTCCAGGTGGCGTTACCGGAGGCGGCATAATGCGGGACGACGGCTTGGTGTTTAGCGATAGCTGGGTCTTTCGCTTTAGTTCAGCCTCTAGGTCATCTTCTTCAATCCAGGTTCTTGATTTAGAAATCTTTTTACTGCAAATTGATTGGTTCCACGACAAGGAGGAGAGAGGTTATGGAGAGAAGCGTCATACCTGCCAGTGAGGGTCGCGCTCACCGGGTTCCCAAAGGAGCGCGTTTTCGTATTACGACACCGAAAGGGGCGCAGGCGGCCGATTTTTTTGCCTATAACGCTGAAACCACCAGCGAGTGGCTGTCACCCATGCACACGTGGGTATTGAATCGCAGCGTCAAACCTCGCGAGGGACAGTCCCTGATCAGTCGGTTTCGACGACCGATGTTGACGTTCACCGAGGACGGCGCTGGTGGTGTGCATGACATGATGCTCGCTGCTTGCGATCAGTTCCGCTACGAGCAGTACGGTCACGAAGGACACCACCCCAGTTGCGCTGAGAACCTGCATAGCGCCATGCGTCGTGAGGGCTATGAAATTGACGTGGTGCCGCAGCCCATCAATTTCTTTACCAATACCTTCATAGATGCGGAGTCGGCACTGAGTTCACCGCCTAACCCGGTGCCTCCCGGGGCCTATGTGGAACTGGAGGCACTCATGGACCTGATCTGTGTCGTTTCGTCGTGCCCGTTTGATTTGGCGATACCTGACTGGTTAATCAATTCAGAAGGCGGGGTGACCGAACTGATTGTCGAGGTGAAGGACTGACTGGCGTGTGTGATTGAAAGTGATTGCGCCGATAGGTCTTGAGCAGGGTATACACAGTAAACATCCACACAATTTTCTGCCTATTTCTACTTACTGGTTAACGGAGTTGGTGGCGTATGATTGATCACGAACATTACATGCACATCGCATTGGAGGAGGCCGAGCGGGGAGCAGCGGAAGGGAATGCCGCTGTGGGCTCGATTCTGGTCAGAGCGGAAAGGGTGGTGGCGCGCGGCCGCAATCTCGTGAATTCCACCTCCGATCCGACCGCTCATGCGGAAACAGTGGCATTGCGTCATGCGGGCGAGCAGCTCGGTCATACGGACTTTTCAAAATTGACACTCTATACGACCTTTGAACCATGCCCTATGTGTTGTGGTGCAATCTTGGCCAGCGGCGTGCACACATTGGTCATGGGTGCGCGCCATGATTTGGCGCATAGCCGCTGGGGAGCGTATACGGTAGAAAGGTTGCTCGATTTGACAAACCGTGCGGGCCAACTGATTGTAATCACCGGCGTCCTAACACAGGCATGTGCAGATGTCAGAATGCTTGAGGCAAAACAGTGACAGAAAGGTTTGTGGTTCTACTGGAAGTTGAGAATAGGACACTCGGAAGAGTATCGGCAGAACTAGACTGAGCCCTAAGACGTTTAGATTGACTCAGCGATCCAACAGAAATTATGGAAAAGGTATCCCTGTTTGTCGATGTGCAGAACATTTATTACACGACGAAGTCAGTGTACCAACGTGGTTTTGATTACAACAAGTTTTGGAGCCAGGCAACTCAGGATAGGCAAATCGTAACTGCTAGAGCCTATGCCACCTCCCGTGGAGACAAGAAACAAACAGAATTTCAAAACATTCTCCGCGCAATCGGTTTCGACGTCAGACTGAAACCATTTATTATGAGAAGCGATGGTTCTTCTAAAGGGGACTGGGATGTAGGCATTACGATTGATGTTATGGAATTTGCGCAAGAATCAGACATTATTGTTTTGGCATCAGGCGATGGCGATTTCGATTTATTAATAGAGACAATCAAGGTCAAATTTAATACTGACAGCGAAATATATGGTGTCCCTGGTCGAACAGCTTCTTCCCTGATTGCACAGGCAACATGTTTTAAACCAATAGACGATAAACTTCTTCTTGGATAAATGAGGTCACTCACACTCACATTTCTGCTTCTGCAAAGGGGTGTACGATTCCAGTGGGATGTTCGGAATGACACGCAGCCACCTCACGATAACCAGCCCATAAAGCAGTTTGATACCTAAAACAATTATCGGAAACTACCTTTGCCAACGGCGCTAATTCAGGGACGGATTGCAGTTCAATTCGAACATCTTCTACGCAAGGAGTTGAGCGAAGATTGGAAAGTGCTGTGTTGGAATCCCGAGAAACACAGTCCAGAGGAATTTCCAGCCATGGCTTATGAAGCAGATGCAATTATTGGTGGAAAGATCCCGACTGAAGCGTGGCCGAAGACACCAAAACTGAAACTGTTTCAAATACCTTGGACGGGTTATGACTTCTGTTCTCCAGATTCAATGCCACTGGGTATCCCGGTATCTAATTGTTTTGAACACGAATCAACCATTGCCGAGTACGTCCTTTGTGCAATGCTAGAGATAAAGATTGGCCTGCGTGAAATGGACAAACGATTCAGAACCGAAGGCTGGGGAGGGCGACAGCCCGGTACATCTCTATATCACGAAGAAATTCGAAAACGCACTGTAGGGATAATCGGATATGGCCATATCGGCAAGGAGATCGCTAAGCGGGCTGCTGCATTCGATATGAGAATAATCGCAATACGGCGTTCACAACAAGATGCCGTGGCACCCTTGGACTGGATTGGAACAGCCGATCAACTGGACAAGCTACTCAGTGAAAGCGATTTTGTTGTTGTCGCTTGTGATATGAATGAAGATACAATCGGGATGATTGGCGCACCACAAATAGCCAAAATGAAACCTAGCAGCATAATTATCAATGTAGCCCGTGGGCGAATTATTGCCGAGGAAGCGCTCTATAACGCGCTTAAGAACAAGAAAATTAGCGGCGCTGTATTAGATGTTTGGTACAACTACATTGGTAACGATCGAGAAAATGTATCACCATCTAATCTCCCTTTTGAACAATTAGATAATGTAATTCTCAGTGCGCATGAGAGTGCGTCGGCGCCAGAACAAGTTGAACGGCGCTGGAAGTTTGTTGCAGAAAATATATGTCGCGCTACGGAAGGAGAAACTCCAAAAAATATCGTATTCGTAGGGAGCGAAGAGGCTGCCGACTAGTCACGCAATCACGCACATAACTTAGAAACAGCCCAGTGGATGTATATACCTAGCCCAGGAAATCACAATGACTGAGAATGTAGTGCCAGTGGCCGATACACTTGGTCTCCAGGCCGACCTGGCTGATGATGCTTATTCGCTACCGTCACGGTATTACGTAGATCCGGAGATTCTCGAACTCGAGTACGAGCGAATTTTTTATCGCGCGTGGAATTTCGCCGGTCATGTCTCGCAGCTCAAGACCAGTGGTGACTACATCACCTGCACAGTCGGCAGGGAGAGCATCATCGTTATGGTGGATGATGGTGGCGCGCTGCATGCATTCTATAACGTGTGTCGCCACCGGGGGCACTGGTTGTTGGAAGGCTCGGGGAACGTGGATTCAATCGTCTGTCCGTATCACGCGTGGCGTTACGCAACCGACGGCTCTCTAGTTTATGCCAGAAGCAGCGAGCAGGTCCCCGGTTTCGACCCGTCAGAATTCTGTTTGACTGCTGTGCAGGTAGAGGTGTTCTGTGGTTTCGTGTTCGTCAACCTGGATCCGGATGCCTCAGCGTTGGCAGCGCAGGTACCCGGCCTTGCAGAAGAGTTGCGCGCCTACGAGCCACGACTGGATGAATTGCATTTCGTGCATCGTAGGGAGTTCGTCATCGATTCCAATTGGAAGAATGTGGTCGACAATTACAATGAGAACTATCACACGCCGGTGGTCCACCCAGTGCTGGGCAGTATTCTGGACGAAAGCTACCGCATCGAGCCCAAGGGTAAGTATCTGAGTCACGTGGGCGATGCCAGCCCTGGAATTGAAGGGGGGTTTCAGGTCGAGGGCGCAAGCTTTCCGCAGCTTCTCACGTGGTGGCTGTGGCCGAATCTGTGCCCTATGTCCATACCGGGAGGGGGATTCCGGGTCCTACACATCATGCCGGATGGACCGGAGCGTACCAGGGAGACTTATGACTTCTATTTGCCTTACGCAGAACCGACCGAAGCGCAATGGAGGCAGATTCGCTTTGCCGCCGATGTCGTCAACGTCGAAGATGTGAGCGTTGCGGAAGGAATCCAGCGGGGTTTGCGCTCTAAGAGTTTTGATCGGAGCTACGTCATGATTGCTCCTGAAAATGCTGAGTGGAGTGAACACGCCGTTTCCCACTTGAAGAACCTGGTGCTCGAAGCGCTATACGGGCAGAGTTAGCCTGGGTAGGAATGGACCGATTTCCAACTCTTTTTTCGCCGTTTCGACTCGGCGGGATCGAGGTGTCGAATCGGGTCGTGTTTACTGCGCACCACACCCATCTGTCAGGTGATGTTCCCAGTGACGATCTAGTCGCGTACTACGAATCCAGAGCAGCCGGTGGCGCTGGACTCATCGTGGTCGAGGTCGCCGGTGTGCACAGCTCAGCAAGGTTCAGCTCTGATTTTATTCAGGCCGATAGTGATGACTGTATCCCTGGCTATCGGCGAATAGCGCAGGCTTGCCATCACCACGGCTGCCCGGTGTTGGGACAGCTTTATCATCCGGGGCGCGAAACCCGGGGAAAGGTGGATGGGGTTACGCCCGTCGCCTGGGCACCCTCCGCGCTGCCGGGAGAGCGTCATCATGTTATGCCACGCGCAATGTCCGGCAGATTGATCAAGGAGGTCGTCGAAGGGTACGGTACTGCCGCTGCCCGGTTGACGGCGGCGGGGCTCGATGGTGTCGAGATTCTGGCGAGTCACGGCTATCTGTTGTCTCAGTTCTTGAGTCCACGTATCAATCAACGTGTCGATGAGTACGGGGGAACGCTGCAGAACCGGTTGAGGATGATCCGCGAGATTATCACCTGTATTCGATCTCACATTGGTGACCGAGTCCTTGGTATCCGTCTGTCGGCCGAGGCGATGGTGCCTGACGGGGCGACTGGTGAGGAGATGCTTGAGGTATGCCAGCAGCTCGAATCAGATGGAGATTTGACCTACTTCAGCTTCGTGCTCGGCTCGGCGAGCACTCTTGGTGGCTCTACGCATATCGTTCCTCCCATGGAGATGCCGGCCGATTACGCCATGCCGGCAATTACAAAACTCACCTCGGCACTTTCGCTTCCCGTCATTGTCACAGGCCGTATCAATCAGCCGCAAACTGCGGAACGCATTCTTTGCGCCAAGGAGGCCGATCTTTGCGGTATGACTCGCGCGCTGATCGCGGATCCAGATATGCCTGCTAAAGCTATTGCCGGTGCATCAGACAAAATACGCGTGTGTATCGCCTGCAACCAGGCGTGCACGGGGCATGGCTTGTTGGGGTTTCCCATTTCTTGTATTCAATATCCAGAGAGCGGGCGGGAACGGACGCTTGGTGTTAAGACCCGAACTGAGAACCCTCGCCGTGTCGTCATTGTCGGAGGGGGTCCGGCGGGGCTGAAAGCCGGCGCCATTGCTGCCGAACGTGGCCACGCTGTCACCCTTTATGAAAAGACGAGGCGACTCGGTGGTCAGGTGCTACTTGCTCAGCTCCTGCCATCACGTCTCGAGTTTGGCGGTCTGATCGACAACTTGCAGCGCGAATGCCTGCAGGCGGGTGTCGAGATCGTGACCGGGACTGAAGTCACCCCGGAGCTGGTCGCTGCCGAACACCCGGATGCGCTTGTTATTGCCACTGGGGCCACCCCGTATGTGCCCGACCTACCCGGCGCTGACGAAGCCCATGTGGTAACCGCCTGGCAGGTGTTGTCTGGCACGGTAAATGTTGGTGCCTCGGTGGTGATTGCAGACTGGCGTTCGGACTGGATTGGACTCGGGGTGGCAGAGCAGCTCGCGGCTGCCGGGAGCCATGTGCGACTGTGTGTGAATGGTACACACGCTGGCGAGACCCTGCAGCAATACGTACGCGACGCATTGGTCGCTCGTATTCACCACCTGGGGGTCGAGGTTACACCTTACGCTCGACTAGTGGGTGTGGACCCGGACACCGTGTACTTCCAACACACTGCAAGCGATGATCCGATCTTGCTGGAGAAAGTCGACACCTTGGTACTGGCGATGGGCCATCAATCAGACACCCAACTGGAAACAGCGCTCAAGAGCTATGCCGGCGAATTACAGGTGATCGGTGATTGCCTGGCACCACGAACAGCCGAAGAAGCAGTTTATGAAGGACTCAAAATCGGTCGTGACCTCTGAATCATTAGATTCTGCTCATAGTCTCACAATTAGTGATGTTCCAACTCGAATCCACTTCCGACCTGCGCATTCCGAAACCAACCTTC
>Ga0208750_1000083_pt1 | contig 24708 bp, 17 predicted proteins | sample Knorr_S15_td_O2m_FD_185602 | JGI IMG/M metagenome (GOLD analysis project Ga0208750, IMG submission 185602) | Marine microbial communities from Southern Atlantic Ocean transect - Knorr_S15_td_O2min_ad_340m_LV (SPAdes) (version 2) | ecosystem: Environmental > Aquatic > Marine > Oceanic | place...
ATCACGATTCTGTCGAAGAATACGGCCATTCGCTGGCAGGACTGGCGAATCAATATTGTCGATACACCGGGACACGCTGACTTTGGGGGCGAGGTGGAACGGGTGTTATCGATGGTGGATTCGGTGTTGCTTTTAGTCGACGCAGTAGAGGGTCCGATGCCACAGACGCGGTTCGTGACGCAAAAGGCCCTGGAACACGGTCTGGCACCGATCGTTGTTGTGAACAAAATCGATCGACCTGGCAGTCGTCCAGACTGGGTCGTCGACCAGACGTTTGAACTATTTGACCGTCTTGGTGCGTCAGACAGTCAACTCGACTTCCCGGTTGTTTATGCATCTGCGTTGCAGGGTTGGTCAACACTGGAATCTGATGCCATTGCTAGCGACATGCAGCCGTTATTTCAGGCGATCGTGGACAACGTCGCCCCGCCGCTAGTTGATCCAGAAGGGTCTTTCCAGCTGCAAGTCAGTGCACTGGACTATTCGACTTATGTCGGTGTTATCGGCATAGGTCGCATACAGCGGGGTGGATTTTCCCGAAATGATGTTGTTTGCGTTGCTGGTACGGACGGATCGGTCCGCGAAGAACGAATTTTGCAGGTTCTGGGTTTCAATGGTCTCGATAGAATTGAACTCGATGCCGCCAGTGCGGGTGATATCGTCGCCTTTACCGGGGTTGATGGTCTGCGCATTTCCGACACACTGTGTGACCCATCGTGTATTGATCCGCTTCCAGCGCTCAAGGTTGATGAACCCACGCTGAGTATGACATTTCAGGTCAATGATTCGCCGTTTGCCGGCCAGGACGGCAAGTTCGTGACCAGTCGGAACCTGGGTGAGCGACTTGCCCGGGAGCTGATTCACAATGTCGCTTTGCGGGTGGAGTCGCTGCCCGACTCCGATAAATTCAAGGTGTCCGGTCGGGGTGAGTTGCACCTGTCTATTCTCGTGGAAAACATGCGGCGTGAGGGTCACGAGCTTGCTATTTCACGCCCCGAAGTCATCCTCCGAGAGGTCGACGGCGTGGTTCATGAGCCATGGGAAACGCTGACAGTCGACGTTGAGTCGGTTGACCAAGGCCGGGTAATGGAAAGACTCGGTGAGCGTCGTGCTGAACTGCGGGATATTCTGCCGGACAGCAACGGACGTGTGCGCCTGGATTACACCGTCCCCAGCCGCGGCCTGATCGGATTCCGGTCTGAATTTATGACGATAACCCGTGGGTTGGGCCTGATGTACCACACGTTTGAACGATATGCGGACCGCGCTCAGTCGAAGATCGGTGAAAGAGTCAACGGTGTGTTGGTTTCCATCACTGAGGGCAAGTCGCTGGCTTATGCTTTGTTTAACCTGCAGGAAAGAGGGCGTTTATTCATCGGGCCCGCTGAGCGGGTATATGAAGGGATGGTGATTGGTATCCACTCCCGCAGTAGCGACCTTGTGGTCAACCCGCTCAAGGCCAAGCAATTGACCAACATTCGGGCGGCCGGCAGCGACGAGAATATACTTCTGACACCGCCCGTCGAACTGACACTCGAAGCTGCCATAGAATTCATCAACGACGATGAACTGGTTGAGGTCACACCGACTGCTATTCGCGTGCGGAAAAAATTATTGCGAGAGCATGAGCGAAAACGTGCCGCTCGAGCGGCCTGAGGCGGCGCGACCTGCCCCGGTATTTTTGGGGCTTTTGGTGTAAGAACTCTGGCGTTCAAGTTGGCACCGGGTGATGTGGTAGATTTGGCCTGCGTGCGAGAGTCGCGGTTTCACTCGAACAAAAAGCTGAATGAGGACACAAAATATGCGGCGGTTCAGTCTGCTGCTGGGCGGAGTCATCGTGCTTGTCGCGATTGCCTACGGTTACTCTCGATTGAACACAGTCCAGACGGCTGCATCCTATCGTCTGGAGACAGTTGAACGGGGTGCCATCGAAAAGACCATCTCTTCAACCGGTCGAGTGAAGCCTGTCATGACGGTCGAAATCGGCTCCCAGGTTTCTGGCCAGATCTCGGAAGTGCTGGTGGACTTCAATTCAAAAGTCAAGGCTGGTGAAGTCATTGCCAGGATAGATGCTTCGCCCTTTGAAGCCAGAGTTCAGGTGGCTCGAGCCGATCTTGCTTTTGCTGAGGCAAATATTGCCATGCAGACCGCAGCGTTGGAGGAACTGCAGGCCGAGCTCTTGGGATTACAAGCGATCCTGGTTGAGATGGCCGAAGACCTCGAAAGGCAGCAGTCGCTTTTTAAGCGTAAGGTCATTCCTGAGAGTACAGTGGATCATGCGGTGGCACGTCACGTTCAGGCGCTGGCAAAGGTGGAAAGCATACAGGCCCGGATGAAGAAGCAACGGGCACAGGTACGAACAGCCCACGCCAACGTCGCGTCACATGGCGGTAAGCTGCTCCAGGCGGAATTGGAACTGGAACACACGCTGATCAGATCACCGGTTGATGGTATCGTGATCAACCGGGCAGCGGACAGGGGTCAGACGGTAGCTGCCAGCCTACAGGCACCAGTCCTGTTTACCCTGGCTCAGGACCTGCGCCAGATTCATCTGGAAGTCAGCGTCGATGAAGCAGACATCGGTGGCATCACCGAAGGGCAGCAGTCTCGGTTTACAGTCGACGCCTATCCAGACCGGGTCTTCAAAGGAGAGGTCATTCAGATCCGTAAGCAGCCGATAGAAATCTCAGGTGTTGTGACATACGTGATCATAGTTGGCACCCAGAATGTTGATCAGAGTTTGATGCCAGGTATGACGGCCAGTGTAGAGATTGTGCTGGGACAACGGCAAGATGTGCTTAAGGTGTCGTCACAGGCGCTTCGATTTAAACCGGCTGGTTTCAAGCGCTCAGATTCCGGGGCATCTGCTCGAGGCGGCGGTCGCGAGCGCATGCGGTCAATGATCAAAGACCTTGCGGAGAAACTTGAGTTGAGTGAGGAGCAGCTGTCATCGGTTCAATCAATCTATGCCGAGATGGGCCAGTCGATTAGGGGACTGCGCGAAGCAGGTACGGGTAGTGATGAATTCCGGGAAGCGATCCGCCAGCTCCGGACCCAGGCTGCACAGCGGGTGGCGCAACTGCTGGAAAGTGATCAGAAGAAACGTTATCGCCTGATGCGTGCCGAAGCAAAAAGTGGGAGTTACCGGCAGGAAAATGTCTGGCTGCTCGATGGGGATAAGCCCGTCGCTTTGGGTCTTACAGTTGGCATATCTGACGGCACCTATACCGAGATTGTCCGCGGTGATATTGCTCAAGGGACACAGGTCATCGTTGGCCTATCGTTGGATGGTTCCTGAGTAAGGGGCCCTGCCATGCAACCCGCTGTCATCCAGACCCAAGGGTTGTGTCGGGATTTTTCAGTGGGATCCCAAGTCGTACATGCCTTGCGCGATGTGGACCTGCTCATCCATCGGGGCGAATTTATCGCGATCATGGGTCCGTCGGGATCAGGCAAGTCCACTTGTATGCATGTGCTGGGGTGCCTGGATACGCCAACAGCCGGTAAATACCTGCTCGACGGCGAGGTGGTTTCTGAATTTGAGCCTGACGATCTGGCCCGTATACGTCGAAACAAGATCGGGTTTGTTTTCCAATCATTCAATCTCATGGCCAATGCCAGTGCCCAGGCCAATGTCGAATTACCGCTGTTATATAGCGGAGATCCGCGCGCCGTGCGTTCAGAAAAGGCTAGGAATGCACTGGGAAGAGTCGGACTTTCTGATCGTATGCACCATCGGCCGACGCAGCTTTCAGGTGGCCAGATGCAGCGGGTGGCGATCGCACGGGCAGTCGTCAATGAACCGGATATCGTCCTGGCCGACGAACCTACCGGGGCACTGGATACGGCGACCGGTCTCGAGATCCTGGATTTACTCAAGGAGTTGAATGGGCAGGGTATGACCGTGATTGTGGTCACGCACGAGATGGAGGTGGCCGGGTACGCGGAGCGGGTGCTGAAGTTTCGCGACGGGCGGCTGTTGGCCGAAAACCAAGCGGTAGACAAGACCCCTTTGGCTGCACCTGCGGATACAAGAGCATCGACGCCATGACGCTTTCGGATTGCTTTCAGACCGCACTGGCTTCGTTACGCGCCAACAAGCTCAGAACCGGGCTGACAACGCTGGGCATCATCATCGGTGTGGCGGCGGTTATTGCGATGGTCGGCGTCGGAAAGGGTGCTGAGAAACGGATCGAGGAAGCGATTCAGGGCCTGGGCGAAAATGTTCTGTTCGTGCGCAACGGGACCAGCGTGTCCGGGGGTGTGCGAGGGGGTGCCAACAGCAAGGTGTCCCTGACAGAGGCTGATGCCGCTGCCATCGAGGCTCAGGCTCCTTCGGTCGCCATAGCCGCGCCTACGGTCCGGTCTACTGGGCAGGTAATTTCTGGAAATCTAAATTGGTTTACGACGATATTCGGTGTTGGCGACGATTACCTTCGGGCCCGCGACTGGGTCATAGGCCAAGGGCGTTCGTTTAATCCTCAGGAAGAGCGTGCATCGGCAAAAGTGGCGATTATTGGAGAGACCATTGTTGAGCAGCTGTTCGGCGGACAGGATCCCATGGGTGAAATTATTCGTATCCAGAGAATCCCGTTTCGCGTGATCGGGGTCACCCGTGCCAAGGGTGAGTCTTCATGGGGTCGTGATCACGACGACGTGGTATTTGTGCCCTTGTCCACCGCCAAGTCACGCATGAATGTCGGTGAGCGGTACCGCGGTCGTTATGTGCGTGATGTTACCGTCAAAGCACGCTCGAGCGATGTACTGGAGGCGGCCGAGCAGGAGATCAATGATCTTCTGCGGCAGCGTCACCGGATACGCCCGGGTCAGCCGGACGATTTTTATGTGCGGAATATCGCCCAGTTCCTCGAAGCCAGAGCCAAGTCAGAGCGGACAATGTCGTTGCTGCTTGCGGCGGTCGCAGGAATCTCCCTGCTGGTGGGAGGGATTGGAATCATGAATATCATGTTGGTCTCGGTGACGGAGCGCACCCGCGAGGTAGGTTTGAGAATGGCCGTCGGGGCTCGTGGTCGTGATATTCTGCTTCAATTTGTGACCGAGGCCGTTGTGGTGTCCTTGATCGGGGGGGCTGTTGGTGTGGTGCTGGGATTTGGGGGTTCCCTGGCCGCGGCTAGAATTGCTGGCTGGCCGGTGATCACCTCACCCCTGTCTGCGGTGATTGCCATGGGGTTTGCGGCCATGGTCGGCATATTTTTTGGTTATTATCCCGCCCTCAAAGCGTCCCGGCTCGATCCGATCGCAGCACTTCGCCACGAGTAAACTCGGTTCAGGACAACAAACCGGGTACCGCACATGTTTGTGAGAACTCGTTATGCCAGTTCGGGCTTCGCGTTGGCTGAGTCAGAACCTATACTGAGCTTAATCTAATCTGGAGTACAGATGATGAACCAGGAAAATCACCGATTCGGTGCCTATACGGATTACGGTACCCTGCGTGGAGCAATCGTCGGCAGTGCCGACGGTCTGACCTTGCCACCGTTCAATCCGACCCTGCACCACTACAATGAGGAAGTTCAGGCCGCACTGAAAGCCTCTGGTGATCAACCCCTTGATATTCGTAAGGCCATGCCGGAGCGCTGGGAAAAAACAGCAGAACAACTCGATAGCCTCGCGGCCCTGTATGAGGCCAACGGCGTCAAGGTCTACCGTCCTAGACCCTATACAGCCGAGGAAAGGGGCTACCTTGCAGATCTACAGCCAGGTGCGTCGCTGTTATACCCGGCTGATCCGGTGTATACCGTTGGCACACACTATATTGAAGTGAATATCCGGCGGGCCTATCGCCGAAAAGAAGTGTTTCCGTTACGTGATGTTGTGGCGCCATTGATTGAAGACGGGGCAGACACGCATCATGCCGTAATGCCTCCAGCGCAACCTTTTGCACCGTCCAGCGGTGGTCCCGGGCCCTATCTGGAAGGTGGCGATATCATTTGCTACAACAATCATCTATTTGTCGGTGAATCCGATATCGCAACAAACCGAGCCGGCACGCGCTGGCTTGATAACTACATCGGTCCATTTGGTTACCAGGTGCATCCGATGCCAATGAAAGGCGCTTTCCTTCACTTGCTGGGCATCATGGTGTTAGTTCGGGAAGGATTATTGCTGTTGCATCGTGACGATCTTGACTGCGAACTGCCTGAGGTTCTTGCAGACTGGGAAGTCATCGAACTAACTGAAGACGAAGCGAAGGCGTACGCCACGGTGGGTGTGAGCCTGGATGATTCACGATACATCATGCCTTCCGGGTTGGGTCGGATAGCCGACGAACTGGCCCGGCGCGGCGTGGAACCGATAGAGATCGACTACGACCATGTCAGTTACTGGGGCGGTTGCGTGTCCTGTTCCACCCATGCTGTGTCCCGAGACCCTTGAAGATTGTCAGTGAGTAGTAGCCTGCCAGGTCAGCTGGACAGCAAACTGTCCAGGCAGATTCTTGACGCGGTAGCCGGGGGATTTGAATCCCAACTCGGTTTTACGATGGATCTTATGCGGCAGCCTTCTGTGCGGGGCCAGGAGAGTGGTGCCCAGGCGCTGATGTACGCGGCGCTTGAAAGCCGGGGCTATCAGATGGATCGCTGGGCAATCGATATCGATGAAATCGAAGCACATCCCGGGTTTTCTCCTGTCAAAGTTGATTACAGCAACGCGATCAATGTTGTAGGCACTCATGTGCCTGTACAGAATCTCGGTCGGTCGTTGATTCTCAACGGCCATATCGACGTGGTACCGACCGGGCCGTTGGATATGTGGACACGACCTCCATTCGAACCATCGATAGAGGGTGATTGGCTGTACGGGCGTGGCGGTGCCGACATGAAAGCCGGGTTGTGCGCAAATATCTTTGCCCTTGATGCGTTGCGCAGTCTCGATTTGCAGCCTGCAGCGGATGTGTTCCTGCAGTCCGTGACCGAAGAGGAATGCACCGGTAACGGAGCCTTGTCCGCGCTGGTCCGGGGCTACCGTGCTGATGCCGCAGTTATTCCTGAGCCGGAAGAAGACATGCTGGTGCGGGCAAATGTCGGTGTTATCTGGTTTCAGGTGCACGTCCGTGGGCGCCCCGTGCATGTTCGTGAAGCAGGCCAGGGTGCGAACGCCATCGAGGCAGCTTACCGATTGATCGGTTCTCTAAAAGAGCTTGAGGCAAAATGGAATGCCCGTCGCGCAGATTTTAAGTACTTCGAAGACCTGGATCACCCCATCAATTTCAATGTTGGAAAAATCGCAGGCGGCGACTGGGCATCCTCCGTTCCGGCCTGGTGCACGTTGGATGTCCGTGCGGCTATCTACCCGGGTGTTGACCCACGGGATGCAGCCCGTGAAATTGAAGCGTGCCTGGAACTCAGCAGCCGCCAGGACCCGTTTTTATCTGACAACCCACCGACGGTCGAATACAACGGTTTTTTCAGTCGTGGTTACGTGCTGGAAGAAGGCAGCGACGCGGAGAAAGTATTGTCCCAGGCGCATGCCGTGAGTTTTGGCAGTTCGCTGGAATCGTTTGTCACGCCGGGTTATCTGGATGGGCGAGTTTTCGTTTTGTACGACGATTGTCCCTGCTTGGTCTACGGACCGGTATCCAAAGACATCCACGCGTTCGACGAGCGAGTCAGCCTGGCTTCGGTACAGCGCATCACCGGTACTATCGCATTGTTCATTGCCAACTGGTGTGGGTTGGAAAAACTAAGCTGAGTTTCGATTGTGTTCGACAGTTGCAATCTATTTTTTTGACCGATGCAGCCTGTGCTATGAATGATCTTCGACTCCGTAGTGACGCGCCAGGTAATCATCGCTGAACTTGCCTGTCTCACGATCAGCGCGCAGTTCATCGGCTGTCCTTTCAGATGGAGGTCCATAGCCACCGGCCCCGGGTGTTTCGATCACAACGGCAGAGTCGGGTGACACCTTGACGGCGTCTGGTTTGTTGTCCAGGCGCGTGATTTTCTCCGGTGAGCGCAAAAGAAATCGTCCGGCGCCCCCTGCGCTACCGCCAAACAGCCCCCACGGCTGGTGACGAAAGCGTTCGCCGGCGCCATTGAAAATACAATTGTCGTGGCGGGGTGTGATGACCCGCCGCAGGCCCATGCCACCCCGGTATCTGCCAGCCCCGGCCGAGTCTTCAACGAGACTGTACTCATCGACCAGAAGTGGATATTCCATTTCGATGGCTTCGATCGGCAGGTTGGAGGTGTTGGTGATGTGTACCTGGACACCGTCTTTGCCGTCTTTGGTTGGCCGAGCACCCATACCTCCGCCGAGGGTTTCGAGATAAAGATACGACTGCCCCGTCCGGGGGTCGGTTCCGGAGAACACTGCCGTTGTATTGGCACCGTTCGCCGCAGCAATGACGCGTTCCGGGAAGGCGATGGACAGTGCACCGAGAACTACGTCAATGATTCTCTGGCAGGTGTTGGCGCGGGCCGCAACCGGTGCTGGAAAAGTACTGTTGACCAGTGTGCTGTGTGGTGCCAGGATCTTTACTGAATCGAGCACACCCTGATTGTTGGGCACGTCAGGGTCCAGTAGCGCCTTGAGCGAGTAGCAGACCGCCGCCTGTGTTGCGTTGAGGGTCACGTTGATATTACCGGCGACCTGTGCGCAGGTGCCTTCGAAGTCAAACGTGATCTCACGCCCGTTTACCTTGATCACCAGTTCGATCGGTAAATCCAGGGCCTCAATACCATCGCCATCCATCATGTCGGTAAATCGATAGTCTCCATCGGGGATGGTCTCGATGCTGTCACCCATTCGTTCTCGGGTCCGGTCGATAATGTCCCCAAACGCAGTGCTGATTTTTTCGATGCCGTGTTCGGCGACAACTTCCTGCAGGCGGCGTTCACCCAGTCGACAGGCTGAGATCTGTGCGAAGTAGTCTCCGCGCCGTTCTTTGGGGACCCGCACGTTCAGCAGCATCAGATCAAACAGATCCTGCTGCAGTTCGCCATTGCGAAACAGGCGAACAACGGGTATTCGAAGTCCTTCTTGATAGATTTCAGACATGCCCCCAGCCATGCTGCCGGGCGCCATCCCGCCGATATCGGCATGGTGTGCGATGTTACAGACGAAACCAAATATTTCGTCGTCAATGAAAACTGGCATAGCGAGATTGACATCGGGTAGATGTGTACCGCCTGCTACATGTGGATCGTTAGCTATAAACAGATCGCCGGGATGAATATTGTCGCCAAATTTATCGAGTAGTGCGTGCATCAGTCCATGCATGGACGCAATATGAATTGGCAGAGATTCGACGGCCTGCGCCACCAGTCGACCGGAACGGTCCATGATTGCAGTCGAGTGATCGTGGCGCTCCTTAATGTTGGTCGAATACGCCGACTTCATTAGCGCGGCATACGTCTCGTCTGTAATCGAACGCAGGGCGTTCGATATGATCTCTAGGCTGATGGGATCGAGTCGGTTCAATTGAGGTCCTCACTAAGGACAATAAGGAGTGTCGCGGTTTCATCGACTGTGCCGATATCGCCTGGATACAGCAGGGTGGTCGCATCCAATTGGTCTATCACGGCTGGACCGGTCAGGATGTGACCGGCTTTGAGATCATTTCGGCTAAACACAGGGCAGGTCACGGGTTCGTCTGAGCGGAAGACCACCTCCCGTTCGCCACTAGGCACTGGTGCCGTATCTGATGTGTCCAGTTTGCGATAATCTGCAAGTGGGGAGAGTCGACCGCTGGCTGTGAGACGGATATTGATAATCTCGATGGGGTCGTCTGGGTTGAAATAGCCATAGTTGTCTTCATGGGTACTGAAAAACTTTTGCTGAAGGTCACCGACCATCAACGCAGGTATCTGATTTCCTGGTGTCTCCAGTGGTACCGCAAGTTCGAAGTTCTGCCCTACATAGCGCATATCAAGCCGGATTCGAATAGCACGGGTGTGATCTAGAATGCTTTCTTGCTCGAACCAATTCCGAGCTTGCGCGCTTAGGGAGTTGAGAATTTGCTCGATTTTCGTGACGTTTTCCGCATTGACCGCGATACGTCCACTATCGACAAAATCCTCTAGCAGATCAGAAACCACCAGACCGTGTGCACAGATGATGCCTGGGGCTGGTGGGACCAGTATTTCCTGAATCCCCAGGTTACGCGCAACATCTCTGGCGTGAAGTGGACCGGCTCCGCCAAATGGCATCAAACAGTATCCCCGGGGATCATGGCCACGCTCTACCGATATCGTACGGATCGCCCGCACCATGTTGGCAACAACGATATCGATCACGCCTTTCGCAGCCCTTAGAGGACTGACATCTAGTGACTGTGCCAGGGAATCGAATACTGTGGCCGCTGCTGCTTTGTCGAGATTCATTGTTCCGGCCAGAAGACCATCTTCACTGAGGCGACCTAGAATTAGATTAGCGTCAGTCACGGTCGGTTGTGTGCCGCCGAGTCCGTAACAAGCTGGACCAGGATTTGCTCCCATACTTTTGGGACCAACCTTGAGTAGGCCGTCACGATCGACCCAGGCAACCGATCCTCCACCCGCTCCCACCGTTTCGACATCGACCATCGGCATACGAATGGGGAAGCCACCGACTTCCCGGGAAAACACAGTCGGTATGCGTGCTTGTCGGATCAGCGCGACATCGGCACTGGTCCCACCCATGTCCAGGGTAATTGCGTTTGGTCGCTGTGCCGCACCTGCGACGTATGCGGCGCCAACCACGCCTGCAGCCGGGCCAGATAAAGCGGTGCGAACTGGTAGCCGCTGAGCCCGACCCACAGACATCAGGCCGCCACTGGACTGGTTAAGTCCGAAACTAGCATTCGGGACCATGCTCTTAAGGCCATTGTCGAGTTCGGTCATGTATTGGGCCATGACGGGCTGTAGATACGCATTGAGAACCGTCGTCGAGAAGCGTTCGAATTCTCGGAATTCAGGCTGAACTTCAGATGATGCACAGACCTCAATTTCTGGTAGCGACCGGCGCAGTTCGTCGGTAACCGCCCGTTCATGTTCGGGGTTCTGAAACGCAAACAGAAAACACACGGCACAGGACTGCGGGTTGGCAGCGCGGACGCAGTCGACTACTCGCTCGATTTCATTCTGTTTGAGTGGTATCAGGATCTCTCCACCATCGGTGATTCTTTCGGACACTTCGATTCGCCGTGACCTGGGGACCAGGGCGGTAGGGTAATCCTCAAAAAGGTCGAACATGTGCGGCCGGGTCTGGCGCCCGATATCGAGTAAATCGGCAAAACCAGCGGTTGTCAGTAGCATGACATCACCACCCCGCCGTTGCAGCAGTGCATTTGTTGCAACAGTGGTGCCATGTGAGAAGTGGCGGAGTTCATTGAGATTAAGGCCGTGTTCCTGGGCTAGCACCTCAAGGCCATTCAGTACTGCTTCGGCCGGATTCCCCGGTGTAGATGGAAACTTGCCCACGTGAACCGAGCCGCTTGACTCGTCAACAGCAAAAAAATCTGTGAAAGTACCACCCACATCTACACCCACAGTCCATACCATGTCTGTCACTCCGGAAACCCTAACTCTCGCCGCAAGTATAATTGCAGTAATCCGCCCCGTGAGTCTTAATGCGAATGACCGATACGGATAGATCTAAAATTTCTGAAGTTCCGGAAAGCACGGCTTCTTCACTGCCTGTTGGCGGCCCTACACAAGAAATCGGAACTTCAGAGGTATTCGGGTTTGAAAGCGCACTTCGTGTGCCTGCGTTTGCCGAGCGTTCCGAATATGTGCCAGATATTGATCCCGCTTACTGTTTTCATAGAGAGACTACACTGGCAATATTGTCCGGCTTTATGCACAACCGGCGAGTCCTGATCCAGGGGTATCACGGAACGGGCAAGTCTACACACATTGAACAAGTTGCAGCACGGCTCAATTGGCCCTGTGTACGACTGAACCTGGACAGCAACGTGACTCGTGTCGACCTGATCGGTAAAGATGCCATCGTTCTTGAGCAAGGGCTTCAGGTTACCCGATTCAGGCCCGGAATACTGGCTTGGGCACTGGAAAGACCGGTGGCATTGGTTTTCGATGAATACGATGCTGGTCGGCCTGACGTTATGTTTGTGATTCAGCAAGTTCTCGAACTGGATGGACGTTTGACTCTGTTGGATCAAAGTCGTGTGATTCAGCCGCACCCCAATTTTCGACTGTTTGGTACTGCCAACACGGTGGGTTTGGGTGATGCCACGGGACTTTATTTCGGAACCCAGCAGCTGAACCAGGGCCAGATGGATCGTTGGTCGATTGTAGCTACACTGAACTACCTTTCCATGGAAGAAGAAGTCGACATGGTTCTTGCGAATGTGCCGTCCCGCCAGACCGAGCAGGGGCGTGAATTGGTGTCGTCGATGGTCACGCTGGCCGGTCTAACCAGAACTGCGTTTGCCGCTGGAGAAATCGCTACAGTGATGTCGCCGCGGACAGTGATTACATGGTTGCAGAATTTGGAGATCTTCGACGATATGATTCTGTCGTTTCAGTACGCTTTCCTGAATAAGTCTGATCCTGAAGATCGGCCGGTTATTGCGGAATTATTTCAACGCTGCCTGGGTGAAGACCTGCCAGAGTCCCTGGCCTCAACTGTGACATCCGACCCGTGAGTACCAATACACGGGCCTCTGCTGACCTAGAACAGTTCACTCACTGCGTTGAAGTTGCCGGAAAAATATTAGCGGGTGGTTGTGAAAACGGTCCGTGGACAGGCTGGTCGTCTATCGATCACGTCCGGCACAATGAAGATTTAGTCACTCATCTTTTTCTTAGCAGCGTATCGCATACCGATGCCATCAGTGCTTTTCGTGGTGCCTGGGATGCACGTGGTCTGAGACCTTACCTTGGGTCGACGGGTTCCATTGGAAGTATTTTTTCACCCAGAGGACAGTTTATCCTCGGTTTCAGGCACGCTCGCCTGGAATGGTTCCGGTCACGCTATATGCCCGGAACGCGTCGTAACCTACGGGCCTACTACGGCTACTGCAGCAGTTGTGTAGTGGCGGATACTGATCGTGAGCCCGATGATTATGTCGCCGCCCAAATGCTGTCTTGGCTGTTTCGTTCGTTGTTGTACTCAGTTACCGTAGACGAGGAGGTGCCATCATTATTGAGATTATGGTCAATACACCGACTCGATGTTGCGCTTAAACACATGCCTGGGTTGGTAGATATGGCAAATCGAGAGGATGATTTTGAGCGTGCGTTGAAGCGTTGCGCCGATGAACTGGCGTTTCCCTCGACAGTGGCCACTGGTGTTGAGCCAACACCAGTAGAGAATGAAGATGCCAGCGAAGAAGAATCGCTCGAACTATCTGAGTTATCAACTCCTTCAGATGACGATGAATCCGCAGGCAGTAATATCGTCAACATTGCAACTGGTCGTAAAGGAGATCGCTACCGGATCTATGAGAACAGCCACGATGAGGTTCTTCAGCCCCGTGATCTGCTTTCTTCGTTACGGTTACGGGAGTTACGCGATCAGCTCGATGAAGCTGTGCAACTAGAGCGAACCGGGATTCGACGCATGGCGCGAAGACTTTACGATCTTCTGCTCAGCACGATCGATCGCGGTTGGGATGACGACACCAACGAGGGTTTAGTAAACCCTAACCGACTGGATCAGGTTATTGCCAATCCTCTGTATGACTATGTACACCGGCAGCAGCGGTCACTGCTGGAAAAGAACACCGTTGTCAGTCTGCTCATCGACAATTCAGCTTCTATGCGTGGTAGGCGTATTCTAGTGTCTGCAATTTGTGTAGAAATGATTGCAACCGTGCTAGAACGATTTGGTATACCGACGGAAGTGCTGGGATTTACGACCCAGGCGTGGCAGGGCGGTCCTGTTCGTGAACAGTGGGTGCGTGAAGGGCGGCCGGCTATGCCGGGAAGACTGAATGCACTTCGCCACATTGTATTCAAAGACGCCGATACACCGATGCGGCGTTGCAGGGAATCGCTTGCTGCCATGATTAACCCCGACTGGATGCGGGAAAACATCGATGGAGAAGCAATCCAGTGGGCGGCATCGAGACTGACGCGTCGTAGTGAATCCCGCCGGTTTCTCGTGGTGATCTCAGATGGTGTGCCCTACGATGCAGCGACCGCAGAGGTCAACCCCCCGGGGTTCCTGGGTCAGCACCTCGCTGAAGTTGTCAGTGACCTCGATCGATCACGTTTGTTGGAACTTCTGGCGATTGGAATCGGTTACGATGTCAGCCGCTACTATCCGCATGCAGAGGTGATCGATACGGCTGATGAACTGGGTCGGACACTGGTATTATCGCTGGGGCGGCTACTGGGATCCCATCGGGTGCGCAGTCGGGCAGCCTGAGAGTTGCCTATACCTGCAAAATCAGTGCACCGTCGGGTAACACGTCTGAAAATAGTCTGATTGCAAAGTGACAGTACCGCACCACATTCAAACTTGATTCCGGGGGTACGAGGATGAGTATCAACAAAGCACATAAGGAGTTCTATGCACTTGATCTCGAAGATGGCTGGGAAGTGCCGCCGGGTTACCCCGACGGGATTGAGCAGAAAATTCTTTCGGGCAGCCTGGATGAAATCAATCGAATGGGCAGTCGGACTCGCCTGCTGCGGTTCAAACCAGGTATCTATACCACTGCACCTTTCAATCACCAGTACTGGGAGGAGGTGTACCTGGTGTCGGGCGATTTGATCGTCGGCAACGACGAGAACGGTCAGGGTGGTGAGACGTTTGCAGCCAATACCTACGCCTGCAGACCCCCCGGTACTGATCACGGCCCTTTTAAATCCTGCGACGGCTGCCTGTTACTGGAGATTCACTATTTCGACTGACCGCACGGGACACTGCTGAGTATCCGCGGGAATAGCACAGCCGAGTTTCAGGTTTAGTCGTCGGTTTGCCGGCTGTCTGCGCCCATCACGTCCATGGCAGCATCGATGATTTCCCGGTAACCAGTGCAGCGGCAGATATGACCACCGAGGGCATCCCGAATTTCCTCTTCACTGAAATCACGGTTCTGATTCTTCAAATGCTGAAGAGTCATCAGAATCCCTGGTGTGCAGTAGCCGCACTGGGCAGCAAATCGCTGGTTGAAAGCTGACTGAAGTTCATTAAAAGACCCATCCGCAAACGCCAGTCCTTCTATTGTCTGAACGTCGCAGTCCTCGACCTGAACGGCCAGCATCAGGCAACTGCGGACGGGTAGGCCATTAACCAGAATCGTGCACGCACCGCAGATTCCATGCTCACAGCCCACGTGGGTCCCCGTAGCACCGACTTCGTGGCGTAAAAAATCCGACAGGAGCAGTCGGTTCTCGGCATATCCATGAACCAACTCACCGTTGAGGCGAAAACTCACCGGATAGCGTACTCCACGGTCAATCTTGGTCATTTTGGATTCTCTCGATCTGGTCACGACCCAGTTTGCGTATCAGTTCGCGACGATAACGGGCACTGGCGTGAATGTCATCATAGCCACCCAAATCCCATGCCAGCTCGTTCAGGGCATCATCAATCTGGTCGGATTCGAGACGGGGCCATTCACGCACAGCCGGTGTGTCGGCGACACCACCCACGCCGATGCGAGTTGTTTTGCCATCACAGCAGCTGGCAATCGCGACTATGGCAAAGTCACCGTGCCGGCGAGCAATCTCGGTAAAACTGAATCTCTGTTCAGGTCGTGCGACCGGAAAACGGGCAGACACCACTAATTCATCCGGACGTCTGGCCGAGGTCATGAGCCCGATCTGGAAATCCTGAATCGGGATTACGCGTTGTCCCGTTTCACTGCGAACGACGATTTCGCCACCAAGAGTAGCCAATACCAGGGGGATCTCAGAACTCGGATCAGCATGACAGATCGACCCGCAGATCGTACCCCGGTTTCGCGTCTGCATGTGGCCAACGTAGGGGAGTGCTTGTCCTAGCAGTGGCACTTCATTGACTACCCGTGCGTTATTGAGTGCCTGTGCCTGGGTAACGCCGGCACCAAACGATAGGTAATTCGATGACTCTGTCTGGTAGTTGAGCTCAGGTATCCCCGATATATCCAGGAGAATCTTCGGTTGGGTCAGGCGCATGTTCAACATCGCCATCAGTGACTGACCGCCAGCCATTACACGAACATCGCTACCGTGTTCCATGAGTATATTGACCGCCTCATCCTGAGTTTGCGCCCGATGGTAATCGAAAGGAGGCGGTTTCATGGTTTTCTCGACCTTCCTGCCCCTAGTCTGCTGAACCAGGACCGTTTCTTTTGATCTTGGGAGGCATCCGGATTCATTTCGACCACTAACGCTGCAAAGAAGCGGTTGATGAGGACACGAGCAGCACCAGATATCAGGCGACCTCCGACCGATGCAACGGTACCGCTCAATCCGATTTGATAGCTGTATTCAATCTTGGTCGAATTGCCGCCATCGATCATCTTGATGATGCCCACACCCCTAGAAGTACCCAGCGGACCCGTAACCTTGCCGGTCAGGGTCATTGTGTGCGGCGGGTCGAGATCGGAAAGCTCAACGAAGGCATCAAACGTACCGGAGACCGGGCCAACACCCAGATCAACGACACCTTGATAGACGTTATCCGACGTTAGTAGCAGTGAGCGGCAGCCCGGAAAGACACGAGCCAGGCGGTCTGGGTCGACCAGAACCGACCAGATCGAGTTGGCATCGGCATTGATGTCTAACGTTCCTCCACTGGAGATAGTGCCGCTATCATCCCATTTAACCTGTTGGGCAGTCTGCTTTGGCGGGGGTGTTTCTTCTTCAGCGTGAACCCATTCGAAGACCTTGCTTGGCACCAGTGGCAATTCAATGGATTCGCGGCCCAACGCATCGGCAACCGCGTTCGCAATACATACCGGCGTCGTGTACTGGTTGCCTTCCCCGATCCCTTTTGCACCCAGTCGAGTGTAGGGTGACGGCGTCTGTTCGGTATGAACCAGCACAGGATCAACAGCCTCAGTCGGTGTTGCAATCAGGTAATCAGCAAAGGTACCCGACAGAAACGATCCGTCACCGCTGTAGACGAATTCTTCATACAACGTCGCTCCGATCGCCGAGGCAAAGGACCCTCGAATCTGGCCTTCGGCCAGGCCAGGATTAATGATAGTCCCACAGTCGTGGGCGGTGACGTATTTATCGATGATCACCCGTCCGGTATCGGGATCTATTTCTACGCCACAAAAATCAAAGGCAAAGCCGTAGGCCAGGGAAGTGTTAATTTCATCGTTGGCCGTGGTGGGAGTGAGTTCAGGTCCGCTCCAGTGGGCAGTTTCCCGCACGGCAGGTTCCATATCATCCGGCAGGCTGCTGGGTGACCAGTGGGCGAGTCCGCCGATGCGCCTGAATTCCAGGCGATTGTCTGGATTCGACTGGGACTGTATCCAGCCGTCTTTAAATTCCAGATCTGCTGCGGGTACGTTCATCTGACTGCTGGCGATGCGGGTCATCTTCTGACGCACCTTCACTGCAGCTTCCTTGGCCGCGCTGGCAGAGGCCGGTGCAAACCGGCAGGAGTAGTTACCGGCAGCAATCGACCAGTTGTCTTTCTGCGTATCAGTTTCCAGGTTGACCGCAATGTCATCCATGCTGATGCCGAGTTCGTCAGCAACGATCTGGGCCAACGCTGTCTGATGCCCCTGTCCCTGCGGTGTCGAGTCGCCGATCACGCTGACCGAACCCAGTGCGTCGACGCTGACCGTGCAGGAAGCGACGGCACCGTCTTTGGGTCCTGCACGCTCGCGTTCGTCATGGGTTTTGAGAGTGGAGATATAGCCCATGTTCGACTGGCTTGGTTCTACTGCACTGGCGTAGCCAATACCATAAATTTTGCCCTGGGCCCGGCGCTCGGCTCTGCGCTGAAGCAGGTCTGCAAGGTCGCCCTGTTGGGTCGCATCTTCGATCACTTTCTGGTAGTTGCCGGAATCGAGCAGTGAGCCAGCCGGCGTCCGGTACGGGAAATCCTGCGGTTGGATCAGATTCCGCTGCATCACCGTGAGCGGGTCCAGTTGGAGCAATGTGGCGATCTTGTGCATCATCCGTTCGATCGCAAAGTAGAGCTGGGGCCCACCGAAACCCCGCACGGCACCGGTTGGGCATTTATTGGTGAGGATGATCTGATTGATGACGTCGACATTTTGAATCGCGTATCCGTTTGTGGATAAGCCGTGCATCCGGTAGATCGGCGCAGGCATGGGCGCACGCAGATAGGCGCCGTGGTCGTCCCAGTGTTTCAGTCTGAGAGCCTGGACAGTGCCATCGGCGCGATACGCCGCTTCGATATGAGTCACACGGTTAGGTGCAACACTGGAGGCGCATAAATGTTCAAGCCGGTCTTCGATCCACTTGACAGGCCGACCAGTCAGTCGAGCACAAATACACAGCACCACAATGTAGGGGAAGATTGTGAGTTTTGAACCAAAGCTACCACCGGAATTCGGCGGGCTACGGTGCCGTAGTTTGTTGCTTTTAACGTTGAGTGCCATCGCCATCACGGTGTGAACCGAAAACGGGCCCTGAAAGTTCGACAGCACGTCGTAGCCACTGTCTTCTGATTTGTATTCCGCAACGACTGCGTAGCCCTCCATAGGGGTGATTGCATTGCGCGGATACCGGATATCAAGCTCACAGGTGTGTGTTGCCGCCTCGAACGCCGCATCCGTATTGCCATGTGCAAACTCGCGGTGTGAAATGACATTAGACCCCGCTGCTTCATGCAGTAAGGGGGCATCGGATTGTGTCGCATCGACTGGGTCGACCACAGCAGGCAAGGGATCGTATGCTACCCGTACCTTTGCCGCTGCATCCTCTGCAAGGTAACGGTCAGTGGCACAAACAATCGCCACGGGTTCTCCAACATATCGCACTTTGTCGTGAGCTATTCCCCGGTAATCGATGGGATTCTTGAATCCGACCAGTAAGGGGTTTGTCAGTGGCCATACATCCTGTCCCGTGATCACCGCATGGACGCCAGGGCTTTTCAGGGCGTCCTGAATGTCGATGTGATCAATGCGTGCGTGCGGATGAGGAGAGCGAATAAATGCGGCGTGCAGCGTATTACGATAGGTCGGCATGTCATCTACAAAACGACCGCGTCCCCGCAGCAGGGTCTGATCCTCTGTGCGCAGTATGCGCTGGCCGACCAACGCCTGAGTGTGCTCACTGGATTGGTTAGTCATTATTTGGTCCGAAATCGGGTCTGTGAGCAGTATGGTGAGTGCAACTTTCCCTGATCATGCGATACCGGTATCGTGAATAAAGCATGTCAACTCGTCAGCGACTGCCTGTGGCCGTTCGATCTGCATCATATGTGTTGTTTCAGTTATGCACGAGTAGGGAAGACCCAGTTCGGTGTGAATTGCCTGGTTGACAAAAGCAGGTGGCCAGGCACCTTCGATTTTCGGATCAGCACCCAGAAACCTGACCGGACCCTTCAGCCCGGCCAGTTGGGCCCAGATGTTCAGTTTAGCATTGCCGTCGTAGATCTGGGATTCGTAGGTGCCGGGACAGGCCAGTTCGCAACCGGTTGAATTCTGGACTAGTGTTGCTACGGCCATCAGTTTGTGGCTGCCGTCCTGCCATCGGTTCAGGCGTTTCATGTTCATCAGGGTTTGTGTCAGTTCATTCGGGCTGGAGAATTGTTGTGTCCGGCGGACTGCCCAGTCTCGCAGCTTGAGTTCGAATGCATGGGCCCGCTGGTACAACGCATGCCCCGCCTCTGGTATCACAGGCGGATCAACTGCCAGCAGCGCATCCCAACGCTGACCGTATTTGAGGTTTTGTAACAGGCCGGTAATCGCTGAAATAGAATGGAAGACCGCCACTGTCGGTTTAACGCCAAATTCCTCGGGGATACGGGCGTAAATTGTTTCAAAATCGAGCACAAAACGATCGATGTGATGTGAAGCGAGCTCGTGGCGGGGATTTTGGCCGTGGTTGCGAACATCAAAAACGACGACCTCAAAGCTGTCCAGAAACAGCCGCCAGAGCGGGTAGTACGCATCGATGGCAAATCCGTTTCCATGACTGAACAGCAGTCGTTGTTTACCTTCACTGTGACGACGCACACGAATGATGGCACCGTCATCCATGCTGATGTCCACCGTTTGCGCAGGCGTCGAAATTTTGTATGTCATCGCCTGCAGTTTCAGGTCATGTCGAGCACGATCTTGCCTCTGGCCTGTCGGCCTAGCAAGCGGGTCAGTGCGGTCCCGATCTGATCGAACGGATAGGTTTCAGTGACGTTAGCGCTGATGTGTTTCTGAGCGAGGAGTTCCAGCCACCACGCCGTTCCGGCACGGATCTCAGCGGGCAACAGATCGAAATTGATATCCAGCGGTGCGCCCATTACGGTCAGGCCGTTGTACAGGAGATAATTGCCACGGACCTCACTAATGGCACCTGAGCTAAAACCGACGATGACAATCCTTCCTCTGAAGGCAAGTGCACGCAGTCCCGCGGTGAAAAAGTCGCCACCGAGAGGATCGATGACGACGTTGGCCCCATAACCGTTATTAACGGACCGTACCTGGCTGCGAAAGAACTCTTTGAGTTCGTTAGCGTCAAGGCCTTCGTAAATGAGGATATTGTCGGCGCCATTTTTCTTGCACAAAGAAGCTTTGTCTTCAGATGAGACAGCTGCGATTACATTTGCACCCAGTTGTTTGCAGAGCTGGATACAGGCAAGGCCGACACCGCCGGCAGCACCTGTGATGAGTACTGTTTCAGTAGGCTTAACATCGGCTCGTTGCACACAAGTGGTATAGGCCGTATTAAATACAGTTACGGCGCCGGCTGCGTCCTCATAGCTGACTTCATCTGGAAGAGAAAATACACGGCTGACTGGTGCCAAAACTACCTCAGCAAAAGCACCCGTGAATACCTGCGCAACCACACGATCACCAATTTTGAATTCTTCGACGTGTTGACCGACAGCGTAAATCTCGCCGGCACAGTCACGACCGGGTGTAAATGGGGGCTCCGGGCGTTTCTGATATTTTCCCATCAGCATCAACGCGTCGGGAAAGTTCAGGCCGGCCGCATGATTGCGGATTAGTACTTCGCCGCTGGCGGGTACGTCTGGTTCTGTAGTCTCTATCTGGTGGCTGTCGACCGCACCGTATTGTCGAATTCGTAATGCTTGCATAGTTCTCCTTTAGGGGATGGTTATACGACCCGCCAGTGATGTGCGTTTACCAACAGTGTGGCAACCGTACTGTGAGGGGCACCCAGAAAGCATTTTGCATGTGTGCAATTCAATTCTTCTAGTGAACTTCCACACGGCATAGGTCGTCAAGGCGATATGATATCCTCAAAACATCGTACTTGATGCCCTGGCAGGTTTTGATTGCGTCCAGCGTTCGTGGTCGGTCGAATCACACTGTGGCAGGTAGATTGGAGAATAATTTAATGACACCCTTGCGCGCAGATCGAGATTTTGCGCCAGAAGATGTCGAAGCGTTCCTGAAGGCAGGGTATTGGAACGACGATACCCTGGGAGACTGGTTACGCCACTGGTCAGAAGAAGACCCTGACGGTCCTCAGATCATCGGACTCGAGGGCACACTGACAAATCGCGAGGTCTATGACCGTGCACAGCGGATGGCTGGGGCACTGCTGTCTATGGGCATTGTCAAGGGTCAGGCTGTTGGTATACAGATGGCGAATACACCAGAATTTATTATCACGTATTACGGCATCGCCCTGATGGGCGGTGTGCTCCTGACGATGCACATGCCTTATCGTGCTCATGAAATGGCCCCATTGTTGAACCATGGGCGAGCAGTTGCAGTGGTCTGTGAGCCGGCGACAGAAAAATATGATGCTCCGGATACAATGCGCGAACTCAAGCGTGCCGTACCGACTCTCGAACATGTGATCGTCGGCCCCGGTGGTTCTGTTCCTGACGATTGTGTATCGCTGGCTGAGATGTTTCAGGGCGACCCAGGGATCGAGATCAACGACCCACCTCATGCCGCCGATCCTGTTTTGCTGTGCTTTACGTCGGGTACAGCAGCTGCCCCGAAGGCGGTTCTTCGTAACTACCATAGCGCACTGGCGAATGGTCGCATTTATGGTGAGGCTATCAATATCGACCGGCACGACCGGATCATGGTCGTACCGCCGTTTTCCCACGTTTTTGGTTTATGTTGTCTGCATTCAGGCCTGGCATATGGTGCGCCCACTGTTTTGCTTCGGGCATTTACTCCAGATCTCTTCGTTGAAGTCGTGGAACGACATCAGCCAACGCTGTTATTTTCCTCTCCGGCACCTGTTGCCGCGACGCTTAAATCCGGGTTACTTACAGGCGATCTGGTCTCAGTGCGCCAGGCAGTGCTTGCCGGTTCGATAGTTCCGCCTGCGGTGTCAGAAGCATTGGAAAAACGAATGCCTAACGGCAAGGTCGGTGGCTTGTTTGGTATGACCGAAATCATTCTGACCACGGCTACTCCATTGGAAGGCTCAATCGATGAGCGTCATCATTCCACCGGTCGACCGGTTCGCGGCATGGAGGTGCGCGTAACTTCACCAGAGAACGGGCAGGTACTGAAAGTTGGCGAGGAGGGAGAACTCGAAATCAGAGGTTATTCGGTGATGTCGGGCTATCTGAACAATACTCAGGCGAATGTTGACGCATTTACAGAGGATAACTTTTTTAAGACCGGCGACCTGGCAATTGTTGACGTAGATCAGAATGTACGAATCACCGGTCGAGTGAAAGATATCATCAATCGGGGTGGCGTGAAGATAAATCCAACTGATATCGAGAATCTGATCGCAGCACACCCAGCGGTTACCTTGGCCGCCATTGCGCCCATGGGTGATGACATCATGGGTGAGAGGGCTTGCCTGTTTGTTACGCTTGCGCCGGATGCTTCGTTGACATTCGATCAAATGATCGATTATCTGTCAGCTTCTGGTATCGCCAAGCTACGCTGGCCAGAGCGGCTAGAAGTTGTTGACGATATGCCTATGACCCCTACCAAAAAGGTCATGAAGCATGTATTGACTGGTATGGTGAGTTCAAAATCCTAATCGCTTTAAATGTGTTTATCGGTAGTTTTGATACATGCGAGTTTTGAAATAACGGTTCGTAAAAAAGCCGGGGATCGCATTTGCGATCCCCGGCTGTCAGGCTGGTAATTGTTTGCTCGATTTAGCCCGCGATGTCCACGTACTTTCCGTCTATAACTTTCAATACCCGGTTGCCGCCTGCGCCATCGCCCACTTCATTCATGGTTGTGGCGCCAGAGACACCTGGATAATTCTTAAGGTTAGCCCAGCACTTCTTGATTTTCTCACGGTCAGAGGCGAGGTCACCCTTTTTATTCGTGATCCCATTATCGTTCATGCAATTGGCAGTAATCATCAGAGAATCATAGCCGCGTGGTGCACTGTACGGAAACCCTTTGTTACCATTTCGCGCTTTGATCTTAGCTACAAAAGCTTGAATTTCAGCAGCCGGATCATCCATCCATGCGGCGGTTGAGACATAGGTACCTTCCGTTGCTTTACCCCCCAGTTCAATCAGGGCCGGTGCTCCGGTACAGGCACCGCCGACGAACGGTTGACTGAGGCCCTGACGACGGGCTTCTTTGATAATACCTGCCGCATTTTGGTAGCAGGATCCCAGCCCGATTCCATCAGGGTTTAGCGACTTGGCTTTGGTAATCTGAGCTGAGTAGTCGGTGTCCTCGGTGCGGAAAGTCAGAATATCCAGCACTTCGATACCTTCTTTCTTGAACAGCATGGGTAGAATCTTACTGCCTTCAGCTTTGGAAACGGCATCTTCAAGATCGTGAATGATAACGACCTTTTTGACGCTGTAATCTTTGGCCCAGCGTGATACCACCGGCGCAAGTTGTTTGTCACTGGTCAGGCTGTTTCGAAACGCCCAGTCACTGAGTTTGGACAGACCAGGTTTGGCCGAACAGTAGGAGATGACGGGTGTATGTAGCCTTTCCAGTAATGGGAAAATGACTTCGCACACCGAACTGAAACACGGCCCAAGAACAGCCAGCACATTATCGCGGGTCGCGAGTTTATTGATGATGGTGATTCCTTCAGATTCCTTGGCTTGGTAGTCGTATTCCACCAGTTTGATAGGCACTCCACCAATACCGCCGGCTGCATTCACTTCTTCAACGGCAAGCCGAATACCGATTTGGGCATGGTTACCCCAAGTGGCACCTTTGCCGGTCAGCGGGTACATTACCCCGATTTTGACGGCACGGCCCGAGACATCTGCCGACGTTGGCAGTGAAACTGCCAGAAGGGCGACTGCTGCAGTGGCAGCAACTACCAATTGTTTCGCTCGAATTCTCACTTTCTCGCTCCTTGATCCCCCGAGTATCATTTTGTGTCTAATCTGGGCAGAGTGGGGGTTCCCCTGATCCATTAACTTTACTGAATGAATGTCGGCCCGTCTACAGCGCGGGGACCGCTGTTAGGTTCGTTTACCAAGATAGGTCTGCTGTATTGTTTCGTCGTCTAGAAGACGCTGTCCAGTACCTTCGAGCGTGATTTGGCCACGTTCCAAGACGTAGCCCCTGTCGGCTACCTGCAGCGCCCGGCGGGCGTTCTGTTCCACCAGGAAAATTGTTGTCTCGTCATCGCGAAGAGCACGCAGAGTGCGAAATATTTCCGTGACCACCATGGGCGCAAGACCCAGCGACGGTTCATCCAGCAGCAGAATCCTGGGCCGTGCCATCAG
>Ga0208750_1000085_pt1 | contig 24594 bp, 22 predicted proteins | sample Knorr_S15_td_O2m_FD_185602 | JGI IMG/M metagenome (GOLD analysis project Ga0208750, IMG submission 185602) | Marine microbial communities from Southern Atlantic Ocean transect - Knorr_S15_td_O2min_ad_340m_LV (SPAdes) (version 2) | ecosystem: Environmental > Aquatic > Marine > Oceanic | place...
TACAGATTCAACTCTTTCTTTAGAAATTTCAGAAATATGAACAAGACCGTCTTTTCCTGGAAGGATGGTAACGAAAGCACCAAAGTCCATAATTTTAGAAACTCTACCTTCATAGATCTTATCAACTTCAACATCAGCTGTTAAAAGTTCAATTTTCTCTTTTGCCAGTTGCCCTGATGATTGATCAACTGACGCTATTGTTACCAGGCCATCGTCATTGATATCAATTTGAGCGCCGGTAACTTCAGTTAATGATCTAATCGTAGCACCACCTTTACCAATAACGTCTCTAATTTTATCTTTAGCGACAGAAATTGTAATTATTGAAGGCGCATAGGGAGAATAATCTGTAGAGGGTTCTTTTATTGCTTCATTCATAATGTTTAGAATATGCAATTTGGCATTTTTAGCTTGTTCTAAAGCATCCTTCATTATTGATTTAGTGATCCCATCAATTTTTATATCCATTTGAAGTGCTGTTATACCATCTGTGGTTCCTGCTACTTTAAAGTCCATATCTCCTAGGTGATCTTCATCTCCTAATATATCTGTTAGAACTTTATAATTATCACCATCTTTAACTAAGCCCATGGCTATTCCTGCGACATGAGTCTTAATAGGCACACCAGCTTGCATTAAGGATAAACTTGACCCACACACAGTAGCCATAGAGCTGGATCCATTAGACTCAGTTATCTCAGAAACTAAACGAATTGTGTATGGAAATGTTGTCATATCAGGAAGCACTGCTTCTAAAGCTCTTCTGGCAAGTTTTCCGTGACCTATTTCTCTTCTTTTTGGTGATCCTATAAAACCAGTTTCTCCAACAGAATATGGTGGAAAATTATAATGAAGCATAAATTTATCTTTATATTCACCTTCGAGTGCATCGACAATTTGTGAAAATCTTTCTGTACCAAGTGTTGTCGCTACTAGTGCTTGTGTTTCACCACGAGTAAATAGAGCTGAACCATGGGCTCTTTCTAAAAGATTTAGATCTACTGTAATGTCTCTAACAGTTTCTGTGTCTCTGCCATCAATTCTAGGTTCACCGTTAAGGATTCTAGATCTAACAATGTCTTTTTCAATTTTTTTAAGTTCACCATTTATGTCAGATGATTCATATTCTTCAGACTCTTCAAGGATTTTTTCTTCGATGTCAGATTTAATTTGATCAAGTTCATTCTGTCTAGAAACTTTGTCAGCAATTTGATAAGCATCATTTATTTTATCTGATGCCATTCCTTCAATTTTATTTTTAAGAGTTTCATCTTTTTCTATTTCATTAATGATCCATTTATCTTTACCAGCCTCAGTAACTAATTCTTCTATACCGTTAATGACATTTTTTATTTCATTATGTCCAGCCATTACTGCTTCTAACATAATTTCTTCTGATAATATCTCAGCTTCAGATTCAACCATTAGAATGGCATCTTTAGTTCCAGCTACAATAAGATCAAGTTTTGAGTTTTCCATGTTGCTCACTGAGGGATTAATAACGCATTTATTATCTATATAACCAACTCTTATGCCCCCTATTGGACCATTGAAAGGTATATCTGATATTGATAATGCTGCAGAAGCACCAATCATTGATAAGATATCTGTTTGAACCTCTGGATTGAGACTAACTACGGTAATAATTACCTGTACTTCATTTAAAAAACCATCGGGAAATGATGGCCTTAAAGGTCTGTCAATTAATCTTGAAATTAATGTTTCTTTTTCTGAAGGTCTGCCTTCTCTTTTAAAAAATCCACCAGGTATTTTCCCTGCAGCATAAGTTTTTTCTTGGTAGTTAACTGAAAGAGGAAACCAACTTTGGTTCGGTGACGCATCTTTTTTTGCAGCAACAGTTGCTAATATTGATGTTCCCTCACATGAGACAAAAACTGATCCGTTTGCTTGCCTTGCTATTTTTCCTGTTTCAATTGTAACTTTTTGATCATTGATAATGATCTCTTTTGATATTTGATTCACTATTTTTCCTTTCTATTAAGAGCCCTATTGCTCTATTAGAAATATTTACTTTCTCAATCCTAAGTCTGAAATTAGTTGTTTGTATGTTGAAAAATTCTTACTTTTTAGATAATCCAGTAGTTTTCTTCTTTTATTAACCATCATTAAAAGACCTCTTCTTGAATGATTGTCTTTTTTATGTGATTTAAAATGGTTTGATAAAGAATCAATTTTCTCAGATAGGAGTGCAACCTGAACGTTTGCAGATCCTGTGTCATCGTTTGAAGTTTTATATTTCTCAATAACTTCTTTCTTTTTCTCGGTTGTTAAAGTCATTACTTCCGTTTATTGTTATTTTCAAGTCGCTATTCTACATAGATTAATCATTACAACAACAAGAGAATACATTAATTAATTTTAAAAACATTCTTGGGTTTAATTTCATTGCCATTATTTACTTCTGCAAGACCAATGAAATAATTATTCTCATCATAAATTCTATGTATTAGATGTTGATGTTCATTATTAACCTTATATAAAAGCTTTTGACCAAAGCTAAAGTGTGCAGATTCAATTTGGCTTAATCTTATTGTTGGTAAATGACTCAGACCATAATCGAGTGGCTTTAAATAATTAAGTAATTCATTTTGAGACTCACACTCTTTTAATTGATCCCAAGTCTTCATATTTACATCTTTAAACCCTTCAATCGAGAGTCTTCTTAGATTTTTGACAGTAGCAAATGCATTCATTTTTTCTGCAATATCTTCAATGAGAGTTCTGATATAGGTTCCCTTGCTACAATGTACGTTTATATTAATTAAATCAGCAGAATATGAATTCAGAGAAATTTCTTTTATAAAAACTTTTCTAGGAGTTCTTTGAATAGTTTCACCTTTAAAAGCATATTTATATAAAGGTCTTCCATTGTGTTTGATGGCTGAGTACATTGGAGGAATTTGGTTTAATTCACCGATAAAGGATTGAAGAACTGTGTTTATTTGTTTTGAAGACTTTGGGAGACTAAAGTCCTTTGTCTCAATAATTCGACCGTCAATATCTCCTGTGTCTGTTTTGATACCAAATTGTCCAGTGACACGATATGTTTTTGAAGAATTAGTCAAATAGGTCGCAGTTTTTGTTGCTTGACCAAAACAAATAGGTAATAACCCAGTTGCCAGTGGATCTAATGTTCCACAATGCCCCGCTTTAGATGCATTAAATAATTTTTTAATTTTCTGTAAAATTTTATTTGAAGAGATATTTGTTGGTTTATCTAATAAAAGAATTCCATTAATGTTATTTACTGTTTTTGTCATCTTTTACGACTTTATCTATAAGCAAATTAATTTTATTAGCATATTCTTCATGGTTATCTATGATGAATAATAAATTTGGTACTTTTTTAATTGATAATGATTTACTGATTTCAGTTTTAAAGAATCCAGATGCTTTTGTCAGCAATTTTTCAAGTGTTTCAAAAGATTCATCTGTGTGTAAAGTTGAGCAAAAAATCTTAGCAAAACTTAAATCTCTACTTAAACGTATTTCATCGATACTAATACGCTGAAGTCGTTTATCTTTAATTTTATGGAGAATAACTTGGCTAATTATTCTTTGTATCTTTGTTTCTAATCTATTGGTTGTTGAGTATTCATTAGCCATTTAACTATTTACTTTCAACAATCCTGTAACATTCAATCTGGTCATCTACTTTTACGTCATTATAGTTTTTTATACCGATTCCACATTCTGTTCCTGATTTTACTTCTTTAACATCATCTTTAAATCGTCTTAGTGACTCTAATTCACCTTCATAGATCACAGTATTATCTCTTAGTACTCTGACAGGGTTTGATTTTATGACAGTTCCTTCAATAACTAAGCAACCGGCTATTTTACCTAACGATGGTGAGTCAAAAATATCTTTAACTTCTGCGATACCACAAATTTCTTCTTTCATGACTGGCGACTTCATGCCACTTATCATATTAGTAATATCTTCGATAGTTTCATAAATAACACTGTAGTACTTAATGTCTATGGAGGTTTCTTTAATTATTTTTCTAGCTGTATTATCGGCCCTTACATTGAAACCAATAATGAAGGCATTTGAAGCTTCGGCTAGATTGATATCTGATTCTGTAATGCCGCCAACAGAGTGTGAAACAATATCTATCTCTACTTCATCGGTGGCAAGTTTCAGTAATGAATCTTTTATTGCTTCAGAGCTACCTTGAACATCTGCTTTAATCATTAAAGAGATTACTTTTTTATCATTGGATCCATTATTTTCCATAAAAGTTTTCATTCTAAGAGCTTGTTTATCATTTAAGATATTTTGTTTTCTATTTTCTTTTCTGATCTCTATAATTTCTTTAGCTTGGCGTTCAGATTCTACAACTCTCATCTCTTCGCCTGTACCTGGGGCTGATGACAATCCATATAGACGCACAGGCATTGAAGGTGTGGCAGCAATAAGTTGTTCACCTGTTTCGTTAAGTAATAATCTAGCTCGTCCGAATTCCTCACCAACAAGCACTAGATCACCTTTATTAAGTTTGCCCTCTTTTATTAGGATGGTGGCTACAGCTCCCTTACCGCTTTCAAATCCAGACTCTATTACTGAACCTATTGGTCGACCTTCATGAGGTGCCTTTAAATCAAGAATTTCAGCTTGAAGCAATATTGATTCAAGTAGTTCATTGATGCCCTCCCCTGTTTGTGCAGATAAATTAACGAATAGATATTCTCCGCCTAACTCTTCAGGTAATATTTCTTCTGTCATTAATTCATTTTTGACTTTTTCAATGTCGGCTTCAGGCTTATCAATTTTATTGATAGCGACAATAATTGGAACATTTGCCATCTTTGCATGTTCTATTGCTTCTTTTGTCTGTGGTTTGACTCCATCATCTGCAGCAACAACAAGAATGACAATATCAGTGATATGAGCACCTCTGGATCTCATCTGAGAAAAAGCAGCATGACCCGGTGTGTCAAGAAATGTTATTTGTCTTCCTTCACTATCAATTGTATAAGCACCTATGTGTTGTGTTATACCTCCTGCTTCACTATCTGTGACTTTAGATTTTCTAATATAATCTAATAAAGACGTTTTTCCATGATCCACATGACCCATAATTGTTACGACTGGCGGCCTTGTAATTGCCTCATTATCATTAATTTGTTCATTGAAGATTGAGTCTTCTACAGATCTCTCATCCATTGGTGTGGCCTTATGACCTAATTCCTCAATAATTAAGATAGCAGTGTCTTGGTCAATATGATCATTACCTGTAACCATGATGCCTTGCTTAATGAGAACAGATAATACTTCATTAACTTTTATAGCAAGATTTTGAGCAATTTCTTGAGGTGAAATTGAAGAAGGTACCATGATATCTTTAACTACTGGTGTGGTTGGCTTCTCGAATGAATGGGATTGATCTAAGGATGCAGGGTTAACTGATCGCCTAATTTGTCTTTTCTTCTTACGTTTAAATTTTCCTTTAACATGTAGTTCTTCCATTTTAAATGGATCTTCTCTTCTGGCTGTTTTAGATTTCTTTTTTTTCTTTTTCGAAGATTTTGTATGTTGATTTTGGATGTCAAGGTCTATTCTAGGATCTGGTTTAGCAACTACTGTATCTTGTGTCGATTCGACAACTTCATTAGAAATATTATCTTGTGTTTCATTAGCTATTTTTTCTTTTAATTTCTCTTCTTCTTTTTGTTGCTTTAAATCATCAACTCTTGCTTCTTCCATTAATGATTCTTTACTTAAATAGGTTTTCTTTTTCCTAACTTCAACATTGACAGTTCTGGATGTTCCAAATCCACCTGAAAGTTTTAACTCACTTTGCGATCTTCTATTAACCGTTAACTTTGAGGGCGACTTAATTTCTTTTTTTGTTCCATGGCTGCCTCTTAAATGATTAAGAAGTGACATTTTTTGATCATTTGTTATTTCGTCTGCCTCTTTATCAACATTAACACCTGCCTCATTAAGCTGTGATATTAGTTTTTCAGAACTAATTTTTAATGCAATTGCAAGTTTAGATACTGTTGTGTTTGACATAAATCTTCTCTAATTATTAAACATTATTCTGATCATCTTTAAACCAGTCTTCTCTTGCTTCCATGATAATTACTCCAGCAAGTTCTTCATCCATCCCTTCAATTTCAATGATTTCATCAACAGATTGATCAGCTAATTTTTCTTTATTGTAAATACCTGATCTTGCTAAAGCATATGCTAATTCATCAGTGACTGATTTAAGAGATAGTAAGTCATCTTCCGGTCCATGTTTATCAAGGTTCTCTTCTGTAGAGATTGCTTCAATTAATAATTGATCTTGAGCTCTTTCTCTTAATTCATTGACTAGTTTTTCATCAAATCCATCAATTTTTTCTAGTTCAGAGACCGGAACATAGGCTACTTGATCTATACTAGCAAATCCTTCTTGGGCTAAGAGAGTAGCAACATCTTCTCCTACAGATAAAGTTTCAACAAACAGATCTGAAATTTCTTTGAGCTCTAGGTCATCTTTTTCTAATGCTTCAGTTTCACTCAAGACATTAAGTTTCCATTTTGTTAGTTCACTGGCTAAACGAATATTTTGGCCTCCTCGGCCAATAGCTTGTGATAATTTTGATTCTTCAACAGCAATATCCATACTATTATTTTCTTCATCGACAACAATGGAAACAACATTTGCAGGCGACATAGCATTTACAACATATTGAGCAGTATTGTCTGACCACATTATAATATCTATTCGTTCACCATTGAGTTCATTAGAAACTGCTTGGACTCTAGAGCCACGCATACCCACACAGGCGCCGACAGCATCAATTCTTTTATCATCTGAATGCACAGCGATTTTTGCTCTCAACCCAGGGTCTCTTGAAGCTCCTTCAATACTAATTAGATTTTGTGTAATTTCAGGGACCTCTATCTTAAACAACTCAATTAAGAATTCAGGCATTACTCTAGAAAGAATTAATGGTGGACCTTTTAGATCAGTATTAATATCTTTTAATATTGCTTTGATCCTGTCTTGGGGTCTTATTGCTTCTTTATGAATCATCTCACGTCTGGGCAGAAAGGCCTCTGCATTATTGCCGATGTCAATATAAAAACCATTTCGATCCATCCGTTTCACAACACCACTGACAAGTTCTCCTATATTGTCTTTGAATAGTTCGATAGTTTTTTGTTTCTCAGCTTCCCTGACTTTTTGGACAATCACTTGTTTTGCTATTTGAGCACCTATTCTCCCAAAATCAACAGATTCAATTTCTTCACGAACAAATTCACCAGGATTAGCATCCTTATCAACATCTACAGCATCAATCATTCTTAATTCAACGTCAGGATCCTCTAACTCTCTTGAATCATCAGCAAATACCATCCATTGCCTATAAGTTTTATAATCACCCGTTTCTCTGTCTATATCTACTTTTACATCCATGTTATCGGTGTATTTCTTTTTTGTAGCTGATGCAAGTGCGCTTTCAATTGCTTCAAATATTGTCTCCCTGTCAACATCTTTAGCTTCAGAGACTGCATCAACAACTTTTATAATTTCTGCTGCCATTTTTTTCCTCGTTATTTATAGTTAGGAACGATTCGACATACATCTATCAAATCGATATCAATTATAATGTCTTGGTTATCTTCAGTAATTTCTATTTTATTATCATTTCTTGATTTCAACTGGCCCTTAAAGTTTATCCTGCCATCTGTTTTATTATTAAGCTTAACCTTAACTGTTTCTCCCAAGAATCTATCAAAGTGTTCTGTAGTGATTAACTTACGATTTAAACCAGGTGAAGAAACTTCTAGTAAATAATCATCATCTTCTTTTAACTCCAATATAGGAGTAATGACTTTAGTGGCTTTTACACAATCATCCATTGTAATGCCATCACAATGATCGATAAAAGTAACTATTTTAAGCCCTCTTTTATTAGGGCTGCACTCTATTTCCATTAATTCATAACCAATTAAATTAATGGATTTTTCAATCTGTTCTCTAATTTTACTATCTAAACTATTCATTCCTCTCCAACAAAAATAAAGCCCCAGACGGGGCCTAACCAAAAATGGTAGCGGGGGTAGGATTTGAACCTACGACCTTCGGGTTATGAGCCCGACGAGCTGCCAGACTGCTCCACCCCGCATCTGTGGGAAAGATACTAATCTTTTTTTATCAATCAATCAATATAAATGGAGAAATTATCAACTTACAAAAGTCAATAATTGGTGAAGGATAAAGCCCTATTAACAATATCATTGCACCAATTACTGATAGTGTTGATTTTTGTATTAATGAGGATCCTTTTTTCATAACAGGCAGTTCTGTTTTCTCAAAATACATATACCAAACAACTCGTAAATAATAAAAAGCAGCAATTACTGACATAATAATTGCAATGATAGAAACAGATAACATGCCAGCATTTATGAGTTCAGAAAGCACAATCCATTTAGCATAGAAGCCTATAAGAGGCGGTATGCCTACCATGCTAAACATACTGAATAACATTATTAAGGCAATCCATGGGTGTGAGGAGTTTAAATCTTTTATATCTGAGAGTGACACGATTGACCTATTCCTGTTGGATAGAACTTCAAGACACATAAATGCAACTGAAGTCATTAATATGTATACCAAAAGATAGAATAAGGACGCTTGCACACCTTCCAAGGATCCAATTGATATAGCAATCAAGATAAAGCCCATGTGACCTATTGCTGAATAACCTAGCATTCGCTTAAGATTAGATTGTGAGATTGCTATTAGATTACCTAATATTAATGACAAGAGTCCTAGGATTAAAATTAAGATGGTCCAAAAATCAGTAACTGCTATAAATGATGTAATTAGGAGTCTATATATGAGTGCAAAGGCACCTATTTTTGGCACTGTTGAGATAAAAAGAGCTACAGAGTTACTGGATCCATGGTAGGAATCAGGAACCCAACTATGAAACGGGAAGGCCCCGAATTTGAAAGCAATTCCGCATATAATAAAGGTTAAAGCTAATTGCAGTTCTATAGAATTATTGATATCAGGGTTACTGAAAATAGTTAACGATAGAGTTTGATATAAGCCGTATATTAATGAAGTGCCATATAAAAAAATTGCAGAGGCAATGGCCCCTTGTATAAAGAACTTCATTGCTGATTCTGTTGCAATCTCGGATGATTTTTTAGATGCCACAAGGCCGTACATCGAAAGTGTTAGAGTTTCTAACCCAAGATAAAGTGTTAATAAATTATTTGCAGAACATAAAATTAAAACCCCAAGAACAGCAAACAGTTCAATTAAAATTATTTCACTTTCAGCATTTAATTTATCTGTATTTGTTCCTAACATAACAATAAGAGCAGTAACAAAAGTGACTAATTTTAACCCAGTTGCTAAACGATCAATTTTGAAATGATTATTGAAAATATCAATAGGATTTTCGCCAAATAACATTAATGACGAGAAAATGCAGGCAATCATGGCTGCAGATCCAATCAGAACACCTGAATATTGTCTTAGGGATTTAGCTAAACTATTGATGAGTATTAATAGGCATACACAAGAAGCTATGATTAGTTCTGGAAGAATAAAATATAATTCGTTAATTAACATGGTATCGCTATGTTCCAGTTATCACTAGTGTCAGTAAATTAATTGATTGATTCATTAAATCAATTAACGGTTTAGGCCAGACACCCAAAATTAATATTGCTAATGCAAGCAATCCTAAAGGAATCGATTCAAGTTTATTCATATCATCTAATTGGTTTATTCTTTCGTTTGTTACAGAACCAAAAATTACTCTTTTTATCATCCATAATGTATAAGCCGCACCTATGATGAGTGTAAACGCAGATAAGCTGGCTATAAAACCATTGGCTTTAAAAGCAGCCAATATAACTGTCAGCTCACCAACAAAACCTGATGTCCCAGGAAGAGCTGCATTTGAAAGTGCAAAAAAGACCATAAGAGTTGCAAATTTAGGCATGGCTGTGACTATTCCCCCATAATCATTTATTTCCCTGGTGTGCAGGCGATCGTACATCACTCCTATTGATAAGAATAATGCTGCTGATATGAGACCATGTGAGATCATTTGAATCATTGCACCGTTGATGGCCAAGTTCATGGTTGCAGGGTTTAAAGCATCGGTTTCTATGAAAAATACAAAACAACCTAATGTCACAAATCCCATATGCGAAATAGAAGAATAAGCAATAAGTTTTTTCATATCAGTTTGTGCAATAGCAACTAAACCAATGTATATGATGGCAATTAATGACAAAGTAATCATAAATGGTGCAAGCGTCATAGAGCCTTCAGGTGTGATCGGCAAACTAAATCGCAATATACCGTAGCCACCCATTTTTAGGAGCACAGCAGCTAAAATAACAGAACCACCAGTGGGTGCCTCAACATGTGCATCCGGAAGCCATGTATGTACTGGCCACATAGGTATTTTTACAGCAAAAGCAAATAAAAAGGCCAGAAAGATTACAATTTGTTGATTGATCTGTAATGGCAGATAATAAAAATCAGTGATCAGATAGCTGCCAGACTTTAAATACAGATAGATTATGGCAATTAACATAAACACAGAACCAAGGAAGGTATAAAGAAAGAACTTAACGGTAGCATATATTCTGTTTTTACCACCCCAAACCCCAATGATAAGAAACATTGGAATTAGCATAGCTTCCCAGAAAACATAAAATAAGAAAGCATCCATTGCTGAAAAGACACCCACCATTAGACCCTCAAGGAGTAAAAACGACGCTAGATATTGATGAAGTTTATTTTTTGAGGTTGTTTTAGCTGTGTATATAACAATGGGGGTTAGAAAAGTAGTTAAGATAATTAATGGCAATGAAATACCGTCAACACCTAAATGGTAATTAATATTAAACCGCTCTATCCATTGGGTTTTGATTACAAATTGGAATCCTGAGGTAGTTGGATCAAATAAGTACAAGACATAAACAGAGAACATAAAAACAAGAATTGAAATAAACAGAGAAATTCTATATGAAAGTTCAGATCGCTTTTCACCAAGAGCAATAATCATGAACCCCGTTAAGATCGGTAGCCAAATTATTTGATCAATTATCATGAGGCCATTCCTATTCTGTTTATGATGATAAAACCTAAAAAGATTGACAGGCCTAACATCATCATCAATGCGTAATGATAGATGTAACCTGATTGCATTAGTTGGGCTCTATTTGACAGCGATTCAATTTTCTTTGCTGTTCCATTAACAATGTAATTATCAATGAGCTTAATATCTCCTAAATTCCAAAGCCTATTTCCAAGTGAACTGAAGAATTTAGCTAGGATGTTTTCATACAAATAATCAAAATAATATTTTTCCTGAAGCAGTTTGTATAAAGGTTTGAATGTTATGGCTAATTTGTTGGGTATTTCAGGGCGTTTTATGTAAAACAAATAAGCAATGCCAATCCCTGAAATGGCAATATAAGTTACCGGACCTGAAAGTGAGTGAGTTAAGAAATTTAGTGAATTTGTGAATTCATAACCAAATAATTCTAACGAGGAAGGCTGGACAATGGAATTTGAAAAAAAGTTTTCAAAAACCATGGGGCCAACTGTTGGCCAAGCCACAAGCATAGAAGGTATCGATAGTAGTATTAAAGGTAAAACAATGGATAACTGTGGTTCTCTGACGTTATTATTGTGTTCACTCAACGAACCATGAAAGACAATAAATAAAAGTCTAAAAGAATATAAAGAGGTAATAAAGACGCCAATTAACACACAATAATAAGCAAATTCATGTGCATAAACTGATGAATGTGCCACAGCTTCAATTAAAGCGTCTTTAGAGAAAAACCCTGAGAACCCGGGGAAACCAATTAAAGCTAAGGTTCCAATCAGTGATGTGGTGTAAGTTATTGGTAAGCGTTTTCTTAGTCCACCCATATTCCTGATGTCTTGTTCATGGTGTAATGCAACGATCACTGAGCCAGCAGCTAAAAACAATAAAGCTTTAAAAAAAGCATGCGTCATCAGATGAAATAGACTCGCAGAATAAGCCGATACTCCTGCTGCAACAACCATATAACCTAATTGCGATAAGGTTGAGTATGCAATGACACGTTTAATATCAAACTGCACAAGTCCTAATAAGCCTGTAGATATGGCTGTCAAAGAACCAACTATGAGAACAAAAGAGAGGGCAGATTCAGTTAATTCAAACAAAGGTGACATTCTTGCCAGCATGAACACACCAGCTGTTACCATTGTTGCAGCATGGATTAATGCAGAAATTGGTGTTGGACCTTCCATTGAGTCAGGTAGCCAAACATGAAGTGGCATTTGAGCTGATTTACCCATGGCACCACCAAACAATAAAACACATGCCAGTGTTAAAGCTGAAACTGACCAGTCTTCTGTTATGAAGAAGAGCTGATCACTAATCATTGGAGCATTACTAAAGACAGTTGAATAATCAAGAGAACCTGATATAGAAAATAATAAAGCGATACCCAGTAGCAAAAACATATCGCCCACTCTATTGATAATGAAGGCTTTAAAATTGGCTTTTATGGCTGATTCCTTAGTGAACCAAAACCCAATGAGTAAATAGGACATAACCCCTACTGCTTCCCAACCAAAGAATAATTGAAGAAAATTATTTGCCATAACAAGTGATAACATTGAAAAGGTAAACAGCGAGATGTAACTAAAGAACCTGTGATAACCAGGGTCATCATGCATGTAACCAATGGTATAGATATGCACCATTAGTGATATAAAAGTCACTACCACCATCATACTGGCAGTTAAGTTATCAATTAATAAACCGATATTAAATGAGTATGATCCAATTTCCAGCCACTGATAAATATTCTGATTTAAAATTAAATCAGGTTGATTTAGGATTGTGTAAAGAATATATGATGAAATAAGAAATGAAGTTAGAACACCTGATATAGTTACAGTATTAGTAAAGGTCTTGCCAATAGTCTTACCAAGAATCCCTGCAAATATTCCTCCAATTAAAGGGATAACTAAAACCAAAATACTTAATTTATATAACATTTAATTTCTCAATGACTTAAGTTCTTGGACATCGATAGTCTTCTTATTTCTATATAAAGCGACGAGAATTGCTAAACCAATAGCTGCTTCTGCAGCAGCGACTGTTAGGATAAAGAACACAAATATTTGCCCTGCTAAATCCTGATTAAAATAAGAAAAGGCAATGAAGTTAAAGTTGACTGCGATGAGTAGTAGTTCAGTGCACATCATAATGATTATGATATTTTTTCTATTGATAACAATACCAATGACACCTATAGAAAAGATAATTGCCCCAAGGGTTAAGTATGATTGCAGGGTTAACATAATTATTTAGTTTCTTTCATATCAATTAGTTTCATACGTTTTTTTGGATCAACATTAATCTGTTCCGAAGTCACTTGTGTTTTAAGATTCTTTCTTGGTCTAAGAGTTAATGAAATAGCCACAATAATGGCCAGTAACAAAATAAATCCAGCAATCTCAAAGTCGAGTATGTAATTAGTGAATAATTCAGTTCCTAATAATAAGGTATTACCCATTTGACTTGATTGTTGAATAACTGTTGATGAGTTAGAAAACTGGTTTGAGTTGATCCAGATGATTGTGATCAGTTCAATGACAATGATCAATCCGATAAAGACTGCAAAAGGAGCGATAGAATTGAAAGATAATTTTTCTTTTTCTTCATTAATATTCAACATCATAATCACAAATAAGAAAAGCACCATTACAGCACCGACATAAACTAATATAAGGACTATTGCTAAGAATTCTGCTTCCAGAAGTAGCCAAAGAAAACCACTGGTAATGAAGCTAAGAATAAGCGATACGGCTGAATAGACTGGATTTCTAAAAAGCACCACTGCTAATGATGAACAAATAAGTACTGAAGAAAAACTATAAAATATTAACTCTTTTATCATTTATATTCTGAATCCTTGGCTTTGTCTTCCATTGTTTGTTGACGATATTTATCACCAGTTGCCAGTAACATTTCTTTAGTTTGAATGCGTTGATGATTCTCAGTCATGTGATATTCAAAAATATTAGTTTCAACAATTGAATCAACAGGACACGATTCTTCACAGAATCCACAATAAATACATTTGAAGGCATCAATTTCAAATTTAGTGGTTCTTCTTGAACCGTCATCACGCTCTTCTGACTCAATAGTAATCGCTTGTGCTGGACAAACTGCAGAACAGAGTTTACAAGCTATACAACGTTCTTCGCCGTTATCGTACTTGAGTAAAGCTAACTTACCTCTAAACCTTGGTGATAAGGGAGTTTTTACTTCAGGGTACTGAATGGTTACTTTCTTTCTAAAAAAAGCTTTTAAGGTGACTGCGAAGCCTTTTATAAAGTCAATTAAGCTTATTTGTTTTATTAGCCTTAGTAATCTCATGACAGACTCCATGGTCCAATTTCAAGCGTAAACATCACGCATTCAACACCAATCCAAAGAATTGTTATCGGTATTAACACTTTCCAACCAAGTGTCATTAATTGATCGTAACGATATCTTGGGAAAGAAGCTCTTAACCAAACAAAGACGAAAAGGAAGAATAAAGTTTTAAGTAATAACCAAAAAATACTTGGTTGAGTTAAGAACTCAAAATAAGTGTCTTCAAGGAGAGTGAAACCAAAGAAAATGCTTTCCCATCCCCCGAGAAACATGATCGAGGTAAGAACTGATATTAATGCCATATTAATGTATTCAGCCAAAAAGAATATTGCAAAGCCCATTCCTGAATATTCAACATGAAAACCAGCAACAATTTCAGCTTCACCTTCTGCTAAATCAAAAGGATGACGATTAGTTTCTGCAATACCAGAAATAAAATACACAATAAATAAAGGAAATAAAGGAATCCAAAACCAATTAAAAATACCACCACTTTGAGCTTCAACAATTGCACCAAGTTTTAAACTGCCTCCAGCCATCAGTACTCCAACTAATGCAAACCCCATTGCTATTTCATAGGCTACCATTTGTGCTGCGGCTCTCATGGACCCTAAAAAAGCGTATTTTGAATTAGAGGACCAACCTGCAAGGATTACGCCGTATACACCAAAAGAGGTTAAAGCAAGCAAATAAAGGAGGCCAGCATCGATATCAGCGATGATAAAATGGGGGTTTAAGGGGACAACAGCCCATGCAGCAAGGGCTGGAATTAAAAGTAATATGGGAGCCAACAAAAATAAGAATTTATCAGATTTAGCTGGAATGATAATTTCTTTGAGTAATAATTTTAAAGTGTCAGCTATGGTTTGAAGTAAGCCAAATGGCCCTACTCTATTTGGTCCAATTCTTGAATGCATGTATCCAATAACTTTACGCTCAAAGTAGACCAAGAAGACTACCGTTAAGATCAATCCAATAAGCACAATAATAATTTTCATTATTGAAATAATTATCCCAATAGCTTGGGGGCTTAGAAAGTCTAATACAGATGAAATAATTTCTTCCATGGCACTAGGTGATTGTTTTTGATTCTTTAGTTTGCTGTAAAGGTTTTGATCGCCTTAAGATGGCATCAATGCTATACATATTGAATGTGTTAGTAGTGTCAATTGGTGATGAATTACTGGTCTTAACTGGAAATTCTTTAATGTAGTTTCGATTAGCAATTGATTGATCTATAAATGATTCTAATTCTTTTATGAAATCATTGAAGCTTGGAATATCTAAGTCACGTTCGTTAACTAAATCTGTTAATAATGCTTCATTGCTATAGTAATGATTAGGCAGTAATAATTCTTGATTAAAGTCTTGGACTTGCCCTGTTAGATTGATAAAAGAGCCTTTTGATTCATAGGTAGTATTAATTGGAATGACGATGTCAGCATGATCATTAATAACTGATTCCATAAATGAGTTGAACACTACGACTTTTTTAGATCCTTTTAAGGCTTTGGTAAGTATCTGATCATATAGACAGTCATCTATTTCAAGTCCATATAAGATCATAAGATCATGGTTTTTAGATGCTATTTCTAATGCGTTCAAACCTGCTTGTGAGGATTGACCTAAAAGATTTCTATGGGGAATACATCCCGTGATGTAAGCACCAACTGAATTTGCACCGCTTGTTAATTCACCTAGATTAGAATTAGTTAATGAAGCAAGAATATTGATATAACTTCTTATTAAAGAGAAATCTGAGTGGCTTCTTGATACAAGACCATTTAATAATAAGGTGTTTGTCTTTGTGAATAATGACTGAGCTATTTGTTTATGTGTAGCATTGGGTTCCGATAATTTATCCAGTTGTTCTTGTATATGTTGAGGCACATCCAATTGAGCAATAGTTGATGCTGCTTTAGCAACTAAACCAATATTTTCAACCAACGATTGAGTGTCACTGATAATGTAATCACTGATTGGAAAATGATATTCTCTTAGGGCAATGTCCATAAAATGGATTGACGCTCCTTTATTTGCAGCTTTTTTTACCCAATGAGATATCAAAGGTGTTTCACGTCTTAAATCAGAACCTATCACAAAGATTGTTTCCATTTCCTCGATAGTGTTTAGCTCTATATTAAGATGAGGAAAAAGTGGGTCCAGAGTATCACCAGAGAAGTCAACTTGATTGATTCTATGATCAATGTTTCTAATGCCAAGTTGTGATAAATAATTTGAAAAAATAAATTGTTCATTTAGAGAAACTGATGGCGATATTAATGCAGCAATATTATCTGTCTTGTTGGATTGTATGAGGGATGAAATAATTGCATTGAGTTGGTGTCTCGATTCTTCAATGGTGCTTTCAATCAACGTTCCATTGCTTTTAATCAACGGCGTTAATAATCGATCCTCAGAATAAATTCCATCAAAACCAAATCTGTCTCTATCTGCGATCCAGGTTTCATTAATGCTTTCATTTTGCATTGGAACAACACGCTTAATCTTGTTATTTTTGACATGCATGTAGAGATTTGTGCCCACACAGTCATGAGGTGAAACACTTTGTATCTGATCCATTTCCCAAGTTCGGTCTGTGTAGCGATAAGGCTTGTTGTTTAAAGCGCCAACAGGACATAGATCAATAATATTGCCAGAGAGTTCATGGTTAACTGTTTGTTTAACATAAGTGCTAATATTTGACGTTTCACCTCGTCCCATAGTTCCCAATTCTTCAATTCCAGCTACCTCAGAGCCAAATCGTGTGCATCGTGTACACATAATACATCTGGTCATATCAGTTGACACCAATGGCCCTAAGTCATCATTAGGTTTTGTTAATTTCTGCAGATCAAATCTTGAGTTATTTTTTCCATAAGCATAAGCCAGGTCTTGAAGTTCACATTCACCTCCTTGGTCACATATAGGACAGTCCAATGGGTGGTTAATGAGAAGAAATTCCATGGTTGATTGTTGAGCAGTTTTAGTTGAATGAGATAAAGTATCAACGACCATTCCATCCGTAACTGTTGTAGCACATGCAGGTAGTGCATGATTTGAATTCTCAACTTCTACTAAACACATTCTACAGTTTGCAGCAATTGAGAGTTTTTCGTGATAACAGAAGCGAGGAATATAAATTCCTAATTCATCTGTGACTTCTATTAACATTCTTCCTTTATCAACACTGTGAAGAACATTATTAATAGTTATGTTTACTTTTTTATTGCTCATATTATGCCGCTATGGATTTACCATTGTTTTTTACCATGTATTCAAATTCGTTAAAAAAGTGCTCAATAAAACTTTGGACAGGCCATGCAGAAGCATCACCAAAAGCACAGATAGTATTGCCTTCAATTCTATTCGCTACATCAACCAATAATTCAAGATCATTATTTTTTCCATTACCTTTTGTGATTCGATCTAGAATTCTATAAAGCCAACCTGTGCCTTCTCGACATGGTGTGCATTGACCGCAGTTTTCAGCAAAATAAAATCTTGATATTCTTTTTAATAATTCAACCATGCAAGTTCCTTCAGCAATCACAATGACAGCACCGGTGCCTAAAGCAGACCCTGCATCTTGGAGTGATTCATAATCCATGGTGCAACTCTGAATAATGTCTGCCGGTAACACTTTTGTAGATGAGCCTCCTGGTATGACTGCTTTAAGAGATTTATTATTTTGCATTCCGCCTGCGTAAGTTAAAAGTTCATCAAATGAAATGCCTAGTGGTAACTCATAGTTACCTGGCTTGTTAACATGACCCGATACAGAAAATATAATAGTGCCTGGCGATTTTTCAGTACCAAATGATGAAAACCAGTTTGACCCATTTTGAATAATTTTAGGGATGCTTGCTAAAGTTTGGGTGTTGTTTACAGTTGTTGGTTTGCCGTAGAGACCAAAGTTAGCTGGAAAAGGAGGTTTAAATCTTGGTTTGCCTTGTTTGCCTTCTAACGATTCTAATAAGCCTGTTTCCTCTCCGACAATATAAGCGCCAGCTCCTAAAAAGTTATGGAGATTAAAGTCTATACCTGAATCAAGAATATTTGTTCCCAATAATCCTAATTCATAAGCTTCATGAAGGGCTTGCTCTATGCGTGGAAAACACTCAACCATAAATTCCCCGCGTACATAGTTGTAACCAACCGTTGACCCAGTTGCAAAACCAGCAATCGCCATACCTTCAATCAGAGCATGAGGGTTATATTTTAAAATATCTCGATCATGGCAGGTTCCGGGTTCACTTTCATCTGAATTACAAACGATGTATTTCTGTTGATTTGATTCTGGCATGAAGCTCCATTTTTTACCTGTTGGAAAGCCAGCACCTCCTCTGCCTCTAAGTCCTGATTGAGTAACAGTATCGATTATCATTTCTGGTGAGTATTTATTGTTGTTATCAGTGAGTATTGATTTCCATGTTTGGTAACCACCGGATGATAGATAAGCTTGAATAGACCATGGTTCTTCGTCTTTAATATTAGAGAAAATAACTTGGTTTAAATCAGTCATTATTTTTCTCCAAATCATTTAATATCTGATCAACAGTTTTGATATCAAGGTTTTCAATATAATGATGATCAACCATCATCATAGGAGCGCCAGTGCATGCGGCTAAACATTCTTCTTCTTCTTTTAGAAAGATTTTACCGTCTATAGTCGATTGACCGGCTTTAATATTTAATCGTTTTTCTATGTGTTGAAGAATATTGTCGGAACCATTAAGCATGCATGAGATGTTTGTGCAAACTGCAATTTCATGCTGACCAACAGGTTTAGTTTGGAACATTGAATAAAAAGTTGCGACTTCAAATACTTGTATCTTGGGGATGTCTAAATAATCAGCCACCTCGATCATTAACTCAGTTGTTAAGTATCCTCCGGTATGATCTTGAACGGCATGCAATGATCCAATAATGGCAGATCGTTGCTTGCCTTCAGGGAATTTTCCTATCCAGTGATCTATTTCTTCTTTGATTTTAGTATTTAACATGGAGTTCTCAATTAACGATCTATTTCTCCAAAGACAATATCCAATGTGCCAATAATAGAAACAACATCAGCTAACATATGGCCTTTAGACATTTCATCAATTGCTGCAAGATGAGCAAAACTGGGCGGTCTAACTTTCATGCGATAGGGTTTATTGGCACCATCTGACATTAAAAAAACACCAAACTCACCTTTTGGATGTTCAATTGCAGAATACACTTCCCCTTGAGGAACTGAATAACCCTCAGTAAAAAGTTTAAAGTGATAGATTAGTGATTCCATGTCATGCTTCATATCAGATCGTTTGGGACTAGCATAACGATTGTCCTCAATTATCACAGGACCAGGATTATCTCTCAGCCACTGTATACATTGTTGGATAATACTATTTGATTGACGCATTTCCTCAACTCTAACAAGGTAGCGATCATAACAATCCCCGTTTAGACCGATAGGTATCAAGAAATCAAGTTCGTCGTAAACCTCATAGGGCTGTTTACGTCTAAGATCCCATTCCACGCCTGAACCTCTTAACATAGGCCCTGTAAAGCCTAAATCTTTCGCCCTTTCTGGCGTCACCACACCGATGTCAACTGTTCGTTGTTTCCAAATTCTATTATCAGTAAGCAGTGTTTCATATTCATCAACCAGTGAAGGAAACCTGTTAGTAAAATCTTCTATAAAATCCAATAAAGACCCTTCTCTATTGTAATTTAGTCGTTTAACTTTTTTCTCAGAGATGTATCGATTAGCTTGATATTTAGGCATTTGTTCAGGCAGGTCTCTATAAACACCGCCTGGCCTATAATAAGTGGCATGCATTCTTGCACCAGAAACAGCTTCATAAATATCATAGAGGTCTTCTCGTTCTCTAAAACAGTATAGAAATAGAGCCATCGCTCCAATATCTAAGCCATGACATCCTAGCCAGAGCAGATGATTCATAAGGCGAGTAATTTCATCAAACATTACTCTAATGTATTGAGCACGTCTGGGAGGGTTAATACCTAAAAGTTCTTCAATTGCTAAAACATATGGATGTTCACAACACATCATGGACACATAGTCCATCCTATCCATATAACCAATAGAATGATTATAAGGTTTTATTTCAGCTAGTTTTTCAGTTCCCCTATGAAGAAGACCAATGTGAGGATCTAGATTTCTAACAACTTCACCGTCCATTTCCATGATTAATCTTAAAACACCATGAGCGGCAGGATGTTGTGGCCCAAAATTTAAAGTTAATTTACTCTCTGTCATTTTTATCCCTGATAACTTTCGGAACGCTTGGACGTGTACTGATGCTAACAGGTCGGTAAATAACTCGTTCCTCGTCTTCATCATAAACAACCTCTAAGTTTCCATTGGTTGGAAAATCTTTTCTAAAGGGGTGTCCAATAAATCCATAGTCTGTGAGAATTCGCCTTAAATCAGGGTGTCCTTTAAAATGGATGCCCATTAAATCAAAGGCTTCACGTTCAAACCAATTTGCTGAGTTCCAAATTTTATTTAAAGATGGAACACTGGGAGGGTTTAATTCAGTCGTGAAGACTTTTAAAGTGAGTCTTTCATTATATGTAAGAGATAATAACTGGTAGAACACAGCAAACCGATCAGTGAAGGTCTCATCAGCTTCTGGAATAATTGTTTGTTTTACAGCTCTAGAGTAGCCTGAATTTGTGGCATCATTAGTTGTCCAATCAGCTTCCCCATAAGTTAGATAATCTACAGCACAGACATCAATCAACATGCAATAATCAAGATCTGAATTAGTTTTGAGGATTTTGCAAACATTGATTAGATCTGCCTGATCTATTTCTAAGATTAGGTTTTGTTCATTTTCTAAAAAACCTACGTTAAATTCAGTAAGCTTAGTTTTAATAATGTCTATGTGTAAATTCTTATCCATTTGCTATTGATTCTTCTGCTTTGATTTTCTTCTGTAGTTCAATAATTCCATTTATTAGTGCTTCGGCTGTAGGCGGACAACCCGGAACATATATGTCAACCGGTATAATTTGATCACACCCTCTAACTACTGAATAAGAGTGATGATAATAGCCACCACCGTTAGCACATGAGCCCATGGAAATAACCCATTTAGGTTCTGCCATTTGATCGTAAACCTTCCTTAGTGCAGGGGCCATTTTATTAACTAATGTGCCAGCAACAATCATTACATCTGATTGCCTAGGGCTGGGGCGATAAAAAACTCCAAATCGATCAGTATCATATCTTGCAGCAGCTGAATGCATCATTTCAATACCACAACAAGCTAACCCAAGAGTGACCGGCCACATTGATCCTGTTCTTGCCCAGTTAACTAATTTATCAACCGAGGTGATAACAAAGCCAGGACCTTGTTGATCAATAATTTCATTGTCTTTATCTGTTAATCCCATTCTAGTGCACCTTTATTCCATTCATAGATAAAACCAATCACTAATACCAATAGAAAGATGACCATAGCAATTAAGCCCGTTGTTCCAATTTGTTTAAGTGCAATTGCCCAAGGAAAAAGGAATGCAATTTCTAAGTCAAAGATGATAAAAAGAATTGCAACCAGATAATATCTTACATCGAAGGGAATTCTGGCATCTTCAAATTCTTCAAATCCACATTCATAGGGTGAGAGCTTTGCTTTTGATTTATTTCCTTTACCGAAAAGAAAGCCAAGAAGAAGTAACAAAACACCAAGGAAGGCTGCTACTCCTATAAAGATTATAATTGGCAGATAATTCTCTAACATAGTGTTAATCCGAACAGTACCAAGTTTATTTCTCAAAAAACGAGTGTATTGTATCAGCTTTTATTAAAAATAAAATGCTTAATGTATTCAATTACTTAGGAATACAAAAAATAATATAAACATTATATAATCTTATTATTTGTGAATATCATGTGGATAAATAAATGGTATAAATAATGTTATATTATTCATGGATTTACGATGGGTGATTATAAGATACTTTAAATTATGCCGATGGCCGGACTCGAACCGGCACAGCTTTCGCTACTGCCCCCTCAAGACAGCGTGTCTACCAGATTCCACCACATCGGCTGTTTTATAATTTAATTATCCTTGGGAATTTGAGGAGTCGCTATATTTGTTTCTTCGTTGGTTTCTTCGTTTGTTACTGGATTAACATTATCCAAGATACTATTTGTCTGGACACTGCCTTTGTTAAGATAGGCAAGCGTTAAACTTGTAATAAAGAATATGGTGGCTAAAACAGCTGTAGATCTTGACAAGAAATTAGCTGAACCCTTAGATCCGAACAAAGTACCGGATGCACCTGCACCAAATGCAGAACCCATATCAGCCCCTTTTCCTTTTTGTAATAGTATTAACACAACTATTAAAATAGCTGTAACTACGTGAAAACTAAGCAGCAAAGAATTGATGTCATTCATTATTTATTTCCTTAGCAATATTATAAATCTTGTTAAATTCACTTGCATCTAATGATGCTCCCCCGATTAATGCACCGTTGATATGACTCATTCTAAATAAGTCATAAGCGTTATTACCGTTTACACTACCGCCATAGATTATAGCTATTTTTTTACTTTGAATAGAATCTATTTTATCTAGGGTTTCTTGAATAAAAATATGAACTTCATTCGCAATTTCAGGTGTAGCAGTTTCACCAGTGCCTATTGCCCATATAGGTTCATAAGCAATTATAAATGACTCTTCACTTAAAACATCTTTATTTATAACTGACAAAATTTGATTTTCTATATGCTGAAAAGTCTCTTGTTGTTGTCGTTGATATAAAGATTCACCAACACATAATATAGGCTTTAAATTATGCGATACAGCAGATTGAAACTTCTTACTAATAACGTCATTAGTCTCATCATGATACTCTCGACGTTCAGAGTGACCTATAATTACATATTCAACATTAAGATCTTTCAACATTGATGCTGATACTTCACCTGTATAGGCTCCATCAGAATTAAAAGAAATATTTTGGGCTCCCCTTATTATATTGTTTGGTGCTAACGTATCTAATTCGTTTAAATAGCAATCAGCAGGACAAATAATCATTTTTACATCTTCATCTGTATCCACATTTAGTGAATTACAGAAAGTTCTAGTAAATTCCTTAGAACCGTTCATTTTCCAATTAGCTGAAATAAAGTATTTATTCATGTTATATGTTTATTTCTTTGATCAAGTGCTTAACTTTGTTAACTGCTTCTTCATTATCCGATTCAATGAGAATTCTTAGTAATGGCTCAGTTCCAGACTTTCTAATAATGACTCGACCATCTTCAATTAAGGTCGATGCTTTATCTTGCAGCGTATCAATCTTCTCTGTGTCAATATTTTGAAGATCAATATTAATATTATGTTGGTTTACCAAAGTTAGTCCTTTTGTTAAATTGCTTATAGGACTTTTCTTGTTTAACGATTCTTTGATTATAATGAGTGCTGTTAGTAGCCCATCACCAGTAGGTAAATATTCAAGATTAATTATGTGTCCAGATGTTTCCCCTCCAATAATGGAGCCTGATGATTGCATCATTTTGTAAACGTTTTTATCCCCTACATCAGATCTAAGTAATTCAATGTTTTTCTTTTTTAATGATTTTTCTAATCCTGAATTAGTCATTACTGTTCCTACTACTTTAGAATTAAATGATGAGTTATTAATGTTTGCAGCGCTTAAGATGTAAAGTATTTGGTCGCCATCTAATAATTCTCCTTGATCATCGACAAGTAATATTCTGTCAGCATCACCATCCAGCGCAATACCTAGATCAGAATTCGTAGCTTGCACAGTGTTCTTAATAGTCTCTGGGTATGTGGAGCCGCAATTTTTATTGATATTGTACCCATTAGGTGAACAGGCTATAGGTATCACTTCTGCTCCAAGTTCAAGGAGTAACTGAGGAGCTATTTTATAAGCTGCGCCGTTAGATGTATCTACAACTATTTTTAATCCATCAAGAGGTTGAGTAGCACCACCGTTAAATACTTTGCGAAGAAGTTGTTTGTATTTGTCCCTAGAATCGCCAGACCGATATGCTTTACCAATCATACTAGCTATTTTTGTTACAGGGTTTTCATTAAGTCTGGACTCAATTGTATTCTCAAGTAATTGCTCTATTTTTTGCCCATT
>Ga0208750_1000088_pt1 | contig 24127 bp, 22 predicted proteins | sample Knorr_S15_td_O2m_FD_185602 | JGI IMG/M metagenome (GOLD analysis project Ga0208750, IMG submission 185602) | Marine microbial communities from Southern Atlantic Ocean transect - Knorr_S15_td_O2min_ad_340m_LV (SPAdes) (version 2) | ecosystem: Environmental > Aquatic > Marine > Oceanic | place...
GCTGAGAAATTCTGCTTCCTCCATGTAATGTGTGGTGAGAATCAATGTGGTTCCAGATGCCTTAAAATCTTCGAGAATTTCCCAGAGATCACGCCTGGCGTTTGGATCAAGGCCGGTTGTAGGTTCGTCGAGAATGAGGATTTGTGGCCGGGATAGAATTGCAATACCCAGGGCAAGCCGCTGCCGTTGTCCTCCTGAAAGCAGGACAACCCAGGTTTTTCGCTTACTTTCGAGCTGAATGATCTTGAGGACCTCGTTTGTACGTTTCTTTTCTAGATGATAAAAACTGGCAAAAAGCCAGAGAGTTTCTTCTACTGTCAAACGGTCCTGAAACCTTGTTTCCTGAAGGGCAAGGCCTATTTCCTGACGCAAAAAACTTTCATCACTTTGCCAGGTTTTTCCAAGGATCAATATTTCGCCTGAATCTGGAGTTTGAACGCCTTCGATCATCTCCACTAAAGTGGTCTTACCCGCACCGTTTGGTCCAAGCAAGGCCACCGCTTCTCCGGATTCAACCCGTAAATTGACGTTTAAAACCGCATCAACGTCTTTAAATGATTTGCAGACGTTCCGGACTTCAATCGTCATAGAATTTTCCCGATCAGCCGCCGTAAAAAGTCTTTTCACCAAGGTCCTTCAGCAACAGAGTTGCCTCATCTGCACGACCTTCCGGTTCCTGGGTTACTCCTGCATCAACGACTTCTCCCACAAAAATGGAATGGTCTCCTTCCTCCACAGTTGTTACAAGTCTGCATTCAACGAAAGCAGGTGTGTTCTCCAAAACTGGTGCTCCGGTACTTCCTGCACGAAAGGGCTCGCCGCTGATTTTTTGTCCGTCTCTTTCAGCCGGTTTGAAAAACGCATAGGCCGCACCCTGTTGTCCCTTGCCCAAAACATTGAGTGCAAAATTTCCGGCTGTTTTAATAATGTCATGTACCTGTGAATCAGCTTTAACACCGACAGCAACCAGGGGTGGTTTGAACGAAGCCTGTGTGACCCAGTTCACAGTAGCAGCCGAAATTCGACCATCTTTGTCTTCGGCTGTCATAACGTAAAGTCCATAAGGAATCATCCGCAATGCGGTTTTTTTAGCATTCTCATCCATAAAGCCTCCTTTTGAGAAAAATAGAAAATAGTTGAAACTGCAGTGTTTCAGAAATGAGTTAGATTTGTCAAGTTAAGTTGGCGAGACACTTGGATTTTGCACATATTCACTTCGGCAGTTTAGCAGGAAATATTCCGCAGCGAACTATACTTTTTGATCGGTGTCAATCAGCAGGCTTAAGTAAAATTTTTCCAATGTGGGCACTGCTTTCCATCAGGCGATGTGCTTCTGACGCTTGTTTGAGCGGAAATGTTTCATGGATGATCGGTCGGATAGCTCCGGATTCCAGCAATGGCCAAACGTTTTTTTGCAGGGCCTGAGCGATTTTAGTTTTTTCTTCAACGCTGCGGGGTCGCAAAGTGGAGCCGGTCAAGGTTACACGTTTGAGCAGTAAGGAGCGAAAATCAACTTCTGCTTTGCTGCCCTGCATCAGTGCGATTTGCACTAACCGACCTTCGTCGGCCAGCAACCGGATGTTTTTTGGAAAGTATGGGCCGCCAACCATGTCAAGGATCACATTTACGCCTTTTCCTTCAGTCAAGCGATTGATTTCTTCGGAGAAATTCTGTTCTCTGTAATTGATGGCAGCATCGGCACCAAGATTATTACAAAACTCACATTTGTCCGAAGTTCCTGCAGTGATGTAAACAGTTGCCCCAAAGGCTTTTCCGAGTTGAATGGCAGTTGTTCCTATTCCACTGCTTCCGCCGTGTACCAACAGGCTTTCTCCGGCTTTGAGTCGTCCGCGTTTAAAGACATTTGTCCAGACGGTGAAAAAGGTTTCCGGAATTCCAGCGGCATTTACTAGCGAAATTTTTTCCGGTACCGGCAAGCAAATCGAGGCTGCCGCCAGACAATATTCCGCATATCCGCCGCAGGTTACGAGGGCACAAACTTCAGAATTGATGGGAGGCTCGCTGACGTTTTGACCTAAACTAACTACAGTTCCGGAAACCTCCAGTCCGGGAACATCAGTTGCGCCGGGAGGCGGCGGATAAAGCCCTTTGCGCTGCATCATGTCCGGACGGTTGACTCCCGCAGCCGCGACCTTAATCAGTACTTCACCGGGGCCTGGTTCCGGAACCGGCATCGAATGCAGTTTTAATACTTCAGGATCCCCATGTTTTTCGATCTGAATGTAGTTCATTGATTGTGGTATGTTGTTCATGAAAACTCCAAAAATAAAGTAAACTTAGTCAACTGTATCAATATGACCTTATTCCTTTTTAAAATTATTAGTGCCAGATTGAGTTGTGATTTGCTCCAACTTTAACAATCGTTTTTTAATCGGCAGCCCGCCGGCATATCCGACAAGCTCTCCATTACTTCCAATTATACGATGACAGGGAATTATGATTGCCATCGAGTTTGCGCCATTAGCAGCGGCAACTGCTCTGACTGCTTTTTCATTCTTTATATTTTTGGCCAGTTGCAGATAAGATGAGGTGATTCCATAAGGAACATTTAATAAAGCTTCCCAGACACTTTTTTGAAAATCTGTTCCGACCATTTGTAGAGGGACATCAAACTCTTTTCTGTCGCCATGAAAATATTCATCAAGCTCCACCCGGGTTTTTTCTATTATTTCAGAGTCTTGTTCTATAAAATCAGAATTTAATCCTTTTTTAATTCTTTCATCAACAGTTGTTCTCATTTTTCTGTATCTAAAATCAAGCAGACAAAGTTTGCCTTCAAAGGAACCCAAAATCAGCTCGCCGATTTTGGTTTTACAGTATTGTATGCTGATATGTATCATGCTAGTTTGTCTAATCTTGTGTACTTTAGTTAAACCATCGAAGCTGGAATTTCAACATTTATGGTCTCAGAAGGTTGGGATATTTTTCCAGCTTTAAAAGTTTCTTTGTTGACTTGCTGTTGTGTTATTGCACTTAAAATTTACGAAGTTTTTTTGGATAGTAAATCCAGACACACAAATACCAATAACATCAGTAAGAGCACTGCCAGCAGATAAAGAGGAATCACTTCTAAACCGTAGATTTTCGCAAGCACTCCTGCGAGCGATGGAACAATCATAATTCCAAAACTTGCCGCCGACATCTGCATTCCAATCGTATTTGCCTGATGCCGGAGCCCAACACGACTTGTTGTGCTGGAAACCAGTCCGGGAAAAATAGGAGCAATTGCAAAACCGGTCACTGAAACCCCCAGTATTGACGTCAACTGTCCGGAGTTTGTCAACAAAAGTGCAGTCCCCAAAAACGCAAATGAAACGCTTAGATAAATCAGTTCACTGTCAGCAATTTTTTTCGCATACACACCCGCTAGAATACGACCTAAAGTAAACATCGCCCAATAACTTCCAGTCACAACTCCCGCCACTTCCGGAGCAACACCGCGTGATTCTGTTAACAGCGAATATATCCATAGTCCCAATCCTAATTCCATGCCTGTATAAAGAAAAAAGATCAACATACTCAGCTGAGCTGGAATTGTTTTCAGCGTTTCCATGAGAGAGGCTTCACTCTCGTCATTTTGTTCCTTGCTACCATTTAAAGTAATGCCTTCCCACATGTTTTTCGTTACAAAAAAAGTTACGGCAAGAATTCCCATTGCAATGGAAACGACAAAATATCCACTTTGCCAGTGTGATGTCATGCTGATTCCCAGGGTCATGATAAAGGGGCCGGAAGTAATTCCGACGCCAAAACTAGCGTGTAACCACTGCATCATGCGGTTGCTATGGTACTTTGCAATGTAGGTATTGATACCAGTGTCAATAGCGCCTGCGCCGAGCCCGCCAATTAAAGCAAACATGACGAAAATCCACCAGGAACTGGTGTTGGCGTAAACAAACAAAGTGCTTGCCGTGGCCGTGCAACTTAGACTCAACAATTTCCCGATCCCTAAACGACGCATCAGCACGCCGCTCAAAAAGCTGGAAAGCATGTAGCCACCAGTACCGCAGACGAGGATGATTCCAATAGCATCGACAGGCAGTCCAAAATACTGACGAATTCCAGGCCATGCCACGCCCATGAGTCCGTCTGGTAAGCCCAGGGAAACAAAGGCAAGAAAAGAGATAATAATTAATCCCATAGTTTTTAGGGAGAGTTTGTATGTGTTTTAATTAACAATTCTGGTCAGGATATTGAGTGAAATTTGGAGGAGTTGTTCAACGAAAGTGCAGAGGGTTTCCCTGAGACATTTGCCAAAGGAACGATATTTAGGTGCCCACTGTTTTGCTTTCAATGACTAAATATCCGTTCTTTCATTTTTTGAATTTGGTGCAGGTTCAAGCCTATCAGAATCATGAGCATAGCCTGGACTTCACCGTCTCGGAAATTGTTTTCAAAAAAACCGGCAACCATGAATCCACACACACCTGCAATTCCAGCCCAGAGGATTGAATTTTCAAAGCTGTAGGGAATGGTTTTGTAGATGGTTAAGATGCTTTGCCAGAAAAATATAATCAAGATACTAAGGTATCCCAAAAAACCGAAAAGGCCGTAGTTAATCCAAGTTTGCAGATAGATGTTATGGATCCCTGTACCGGCGCTGTTGTAGAATCGATGACCTGTACGCTCTGAAATCTTTTCCCTGTAAACGGGCATGATTTCTGAGTCATTACCATAACCGATTCCCAACCAGAAATGATCCTGTATCGCAGATATTCCTGCTTCCCACATTAAAATACGATCCTGGTTAGATTGGGGCATGATGCCACTGATAAAGCGCTGCTGCAGGGCTTCAATACGATTTGTTGGTGTGCGAATTTGAAAAGAAGACTCACTAAATTGTGAGTAAAAATAAGTGCCACCTGCGATAACCAGAATGCTGAAGGCCAGCATAAGTTTAGGTGAAAGTCGAAAAAGTAGAATAGTGATTGCGACAGCAGTTCCCAGCCAAATGCTCCGACCAAGTGAGGCTCCTATACCAAGCAGTACCACAACTGCAATAATGGCCGTTACAAGACGGGCAAATGGACTCCAGCCTTTACAAAAAATGAGTGAACAAACCAAAGGAAAACAAAGCAGTAAAAAACCGCCATACGTCAGGTGGTGAGAGAAATTTCCTTTACCGTGAAAAACAGGACTTTCTGTCGAAGTTCCTGACGAAAAAGGTGTAGTTAATTGTTGCCCTTCAGGACGCAGCCAGTCTGCACCGGTAAAATACTGAATGATGCCGTAAATTGAGATTAACATTACAAATCCAAAGAAAACCGACAGTAACTGTTCTTCATCAATATCAGCCAATATTACCGCAAGCAGTAAGGGCAGCAGCAAGCGCCAATTTGTACGTAGAGCCATCAGGTGCTCTGTTTCGTATGCATTCAGTAATCCGGAAAGTACTGTGGCAGCTATGAAAAATAAAATTGACCATAACAGTGGATCCCTGAGTTGTGACATTTGGCGGTACCAGATCCAGCTAATCAGGGTCATTAAATACAGGATTGTGATAGAGGCATCAGTACCGGCAATGCTGAAAGTGCTGCAAATGAATAAGAGATAGAGGAAGAATTTATTCCAGTTTTTAGTAGAAAAAAAACTGTTCATGGCTTTATAAAAATTAACAAATTAGGATACTGTCTTAACAATCTAACTCTCAAAATTGTTTGTCAATCTGATATTGTAGCTAAATCCGGGACATACATTTCTTCAACCGGACGATCACGTTCCAGAAGTTTTTGCAAGGCCTGAGTACAGGAAACTCCTTGATGCAATACTTGATAAACTGCGTTACAGATTGGCATTTCAATTTTGTGGCGCTCTGCCAATTCTTGAATCGAAACCGCGTTACGTACCCCCTCTACCACCGCACCGCCTGACGGGAGACAGTCTTCCAGCGAAAACCCCTGCCCCAGTTTTTCTCCAAGATTATGGTTCCTTGAAAGATTCCCGGTTGCAGTCAAAACCAAATCTCCAATTCCGGACATACCCATAAATGTTTCTGCAGATCCCCCCATTGCAGTTCCGAGCCGGGACATTTCTGCAATGCCTCTGCAGATTAAGGCTGCCCTTGCATTCAGTCCCAGTTGCATTCCATCTGCAATTCCGGAAGCAATCGCAATCACATTTTTAATGGAACCACCCAGTTGTACGCCAACAAGATCAGTACTGGGGTATATACGGAAGCGATCTGAATGAAAGCACTTTTGAAGCAGACTGCCTGCTGTTTCGTCTGCACAGGCCAGTACTGCGGCAGATGGCAAATCCAAAGCAACTTCACGTGCAAACGTCGGTCCGGAAAGAACTGCTAATATCGGCAGGTTGTCGAGTTCTTCCGCAAATATTTCACTCATCAATGCCAGGGAATGCTGTTCAATTCCTTTGCTAAGAATGAGCAAAATATGTTCGGCAGTGATCTCCGGACGTATTTTTTTGGCAATTTCGCGGGTTAAGTGCGAAGGAGGTGCAGCGACGAGAATACGGGAATTCCGGACGATTTCAAGCAAATCAGTGCTGGCTCCAAGTGTTTCCGGAAGTAGAATATCCGGTAAAAAGGAGGTGTTGACGTGTTTCTGGAGGATGTCTTGTTTAGTTTCAGGTTCGCGGCACCAGAGTTGAACGGAGTTGCAGCTGCGGGCAAGCAGCCGCGCCAGGGCTGTCCCCCATGCCCCAGCACCAATCACGCCAATTTTTAAACCATCAGATTCCATAATTTTGGCAGTTCTCCTGTGCAGCAAAAATATTATTTTGCAGATCAACAAGCGGAGCAGATAGTGAATTCAGTTTTGCAGAAAGTTCTTCAATTTGCAGGCTGATTTGCTCCGGGGACGGACTACCCTGGTGCTGTCTGAGTTTCAGAATTTTTTGAGGATCATGTAATTCTGCCAGATCTTCTACAATTTCTGTTGGATGATCGGATTCTGCCAATGCTTTCTTCAATGCAGCAGTTGTGATTTTTGTTTCCGGCGAAGAAAGTTTTACTGCCCTCGCCAGTAGGTGGTAGCACTCTCGAAAAGAGAGGTTTAGAGTCCGTGCCAAATGATCTGCAATATCCACAGAATTCATAAAGTCGGTTTCACACAGTTCCCGCATTTTTTCGGTATTGATTGTCAAACTTTCGAAGACACCCTGCAGAATGATTGGTGCAGCTTCACACTCCCGTACAAGGTCCATTAATAAATATTTAGTGGCCTGCGTGTCACGGTTATAGCCGCTCAATCCACCTTTTTGAATTCCAAGCAAGCTTGATAAAAATCCGTGGGCTAGAGCTGCTTTTGATTTAATGACTTCGGCGAAATCCGGGTTCTTCTTTTGCGGCATGATCGAAGAACCGGTCACATAGTCATCATCAATCTGAAGCAATCCTGAATATGGATGACTCAAAAACATGAGATCCTGAGACATAATACTAAGATGATTCATCAGCATTGACCCTGCATGGGCCAGTTGGGCTTCATTTTCCCAGCGTGAAACGATGCAGTCCAGAGTGTTGGTATCAATCTTTTCAAAAGCCATCAGTTCAGTTGTGAGCTGCCGGTCAATGGGCCATGATGTTCCAAAAGCTGCTGCTGCTCCCAAAGGATTCCGATTAACTAGTGAGATGGCAAATGCCAACCGTTCCAGGTCACGGCAAAGTCCCTGAACATAAGCACACATCCAGTGACCCCATGTTGTGACCATCGCAGGTTGGTAATGAGTAAATCCTGGCATTACACTTTCTGTATTCTTTCCTGCCTGTACCAACAATGAGGCCGCTAAATTTTTCACAGAATCAAACAAGCTTAAGCCCACAGCGCGTAAATACAGCCGCATGTCACATGCCGACTGATCATTGCGACTGCGACCAATATGCATCCGCCCGCCTGCTTCAGCCCCTTGATTTTCTGTTACAAAGGATTCAACGTTGATGTGAACATCTTCTTTGGCTGGGTCAAGTGAAAAATTACCCGCCGCAACCAGTTTTTCCAGTTTGTTAAGTCCGGCCAAAATACTGCTTAAGCTTGCTGATGGTATCAGTCCCTGCTTGTGAAGCATTATGCAATGTGCGCGGTTGGTCCAGATATCGTAGGGCAGCAGCAACTCATCTGCCATTGGTAATGGCTGCACATCCCGTCCTGCGCAGAAAAGGATGTTCTGCTCGTTGGGTGGTTTTTTAAGGTGATTTCCCCAAACTTGTGCTCGTTTTTTATCCATCTTTCCTCGTGATTAAAACTTTGTTCGTCTATCTTAAGCCGAATCAGAAAAAATGCAAGCAGATCACGCTGGCTATAACAATCAAATACATTCTAAAAGTGGCCCTGAGATTGCATCTTCATCACAAATATCATTAGTTGAATACTATCCAAAAATAAGTGGTTTCATGTCAGGAATGTTTGAAAATAATATATTTACATTGATTCAGAAGACACTGGACTTTCGCACACAGCGACAGGATTTGCTGACTTCAAACATTGCCAACAAGGACACTCCCGGCTATAAAGCCGAGGATATGGTATTTGCAAAAAGTCTTGAAAAGGCACTGCATGCCGAAGAACCAGGTTTGCTCAAAACCACAAATTCCAGGCATTTTGATGGACGCAACACGCCGCCGCTGGAACTGGTTCAGGCACAGCGAATTCACAGCGCTTCTCCTTTTCCTGATTTTGACGGAAACACGGTCGATTTGGATCGTGAAATGGCTAAAATGGCTGAAAACCAATTGATGTACAATGCCAGTATAAAGATGCTGACTCACCAGTTCCGGATGCTCAAAACCGCAATTACAGAAGGTCGATAATGAGTTTCCAATCCTCTCTTAATGTGAGTGTTTCCGGAATGGCAGCGCAGCGCCAGCGAGTCAATACTATTTCCGAAAACATCGCTAACGCCAGTACTACACGGACTCCGGAAGGCGGGCCGTATCGTCGTCGTATAGTTACGCTTGCAGCAGTTTCCAATGACAGGACATTTGAAGAAGAACTGCGATCACAGCAACGTTCTCTGGACACTGCTACCGAGGTAAAGGTGGTGGGAATTTCACAAGACAACAGAGCACCGATTTTACGTTATGAACCAGGACATCCGGATGCAAATAAAGAAGGATACGTGGCCATGCCTAACGTAAACATAATGGAAGAAATGGTGAGCCTGATGGAAGCTTCGCGTTCCTATGAAGCAAATACCGCTGCTTTTAACGCCACAAAAAATATGGCACAATCAGCCCTCGATTTGGGCCGAAACGTTTAGAGTAGATCGTCGTAGTAATAATAAATAATTACTCAATTTGATTTATTAGATGTTAGATTAGAGACTTTATGAATATCAATTTACCATCAGTTGGACCAGCTTTAGAGGGTCTGAAGTCTGAAGCTGAAAGTCAAAAGCAGTCTGTTGAAAGCGGCATCAGCCGGACGTTTGAGAAACTGCTGCAGGATGTCAATCAGCAGCACCTGAACGCGGAAGCAAAACAAGTTGAGCTGCTGGTCACAGACAATAAAGATATTCATGGAACCATGCTTGCCCTGGAAAAAGCGGACCTCTCTTTACGTCTCATGCTGCAAATCCGCAACAAACTGGTAAGTGCATATGAAGAAGTGATGCGTATGCAGGTCTGATCACTTTACTCCTGTTTTGAATTAAGGCGACACAAAACTTAATACAAAAAAGACAATCCCCTCTTCCCATAATTTCCATTTATTTCCCCTGTTTTCAATCTTAAAGAAGCACTTTAGCTCCGGAATTCAAGGGTGTTATTCAAATCTTATCTTAAAGTTGATTCGTCTGTTGACTAACATATTAAGTCCGGGATATTAAAAGTTTGACTTTTTCTTATCCAAGTCAAAATATTTGCCTGAATCTCCTCTGAGCCTGCTATTATTGTTTATTATAAAAAGAGAAAAATCTGTTGATTGAAATACAGTTATGCTACACTCCAACGCTTAGCAGCTATTAATAATTATTTATAAAAGGGAGTTTTTGATGAACTATCAATCGATCAAGTTCTCAGAAAAACTAGATAAATTTTCAGATCTATGGCAACCAAGAGTGATTGCCGAAATGAACGACTATCAATTCAAATTAGTTAAAATAAAAGGAGAATTTGTCTGGCATGAGCATGACGATACAGATGAGGTATTTATAGTGCTGGAAGGAAAAATGGAGATTGAGTTTCGTGACGGAAGTGTTGAAATGAAAGCCGGAGAAATGTTTGTTATTCCAAAAAAAGTTGAACACAAACCTGTTGCTGAGGACGAGTGTAAAATTCTACTTGTTGAACCAAGAGATGTGGTGAATACAGGGGATTCCAGCAGCGAACTAACTGCAGAAAACGATGTCTGGATATAAATTTGTGGGTGAATTTGTGATGATAATCGCAGAATAAAATCGAAATTAATTTTCTAATATAGAATGAATAAAAAAATGGAGTGGTCAAGAACACATTATTGTGGTGATTTGAGGATAGAGAATGTTGACCAGGAGGTCGTATTAATGGGCTGGTGTCAAACCCGGCGCGATCATGGTGGAGTGATTTTTGTGGATTTACGGGATTACACTGGTATCAGCCAAATTGTGTTCAAAATGGAAATCAGTGAAACCTCACATGTTTTAGCAGATTCAATTCGTGGTGAGTTTGTTTTGGCTGTAAAAGGAAAGGTTGCACACCGTATAGAAGGCAACGTAAATCCAAAATTGCCGACTGGCGAAATTGAGATTTTGGTGGAGACTTTGGAGATTCTCAACAAATCGGAAACACCTCCCTATGTCCTGGATAATCGTGAAAATGTGGATGAAAAATTAAGGCTCACTTACAGATTTCTTGATTTGCGTGATTCCACTTTGCAGAATAATTTAATGCTGCGTTCGCAGTCCTTGCAAATTGTCCGGAATTACTTCACAAGTCAGCGCTTTTTTGAGATTGAAACTCCGATACTGACAAAATCTACTCCGGAAGGCGCACGGGATTATCTGGTGCCTTCAAGAGTCAATCCCGGACTTTTTTTCGCATTGCCGCAATCACCGCAACTTTTCAAGCAGTTGCTGATGATCAGCGGTTATGACCGCTACATGCAGCTTGCCCGTTGTTTTCGTGACGAGGATTTACGTGGAAACCGTCAACCGGAATTCACCCAAATTGATTTGGAATTGAGTTTTACTGAACCGGAAGAGATATATAAGCTGACAGAAGGTTTGATGGTTAAGCTGTTTGAAGAAACCATAAGTGTAAAAGTCGAAACGCCTTTCCAGCGCATGACGTATCAGGAGTCGATGGAAAACTATGGTTCCGATGCTCCGGATATCCGTTTTGATTTAAAGCTCAAAGATATTTCTGACATTGCCTCTGAATGTGAATTGCGTGTTTTCAAACAGGTGGTGGACAAGGGTGGGATTGTAAAAGCTATTTGTGTTACTGGCGGAGCAGATTTTTCGCGCAAAGATCTCGATGACCTGACAGAATTCGCTCAAATTTATGGAGCAAAAGGTATGGCTTGGATCAAACGCAACCAGGACGGTTGGCAGTCGCCTATCGGTAAGTTTTTCACTTCCGAACAAAAAGAGGCATTGGAAGAGAGAGTCGGTTTGAATGTAGGAGATCTAGTGTTGTTCTGTGCCGACAACACAAAAGTTGTTCATGATGCACTCGGTAATTTACGAAAAGAAATTGCGCTACGTCGAGGCTTGATAAACAACAGCGAATATCGTTTTGTCTGGGTTACAGATTTTCCTCTCTTTGAGTATAGTGAAACTGAAAAAAGTTTTACCTCCAGCCACCACCCTTTCACCATGCCGGATATAGATGATTTGGAAAAATACGGAGAGCAGGATCCTGAAAAAATCCGCTCAAGGGCCTATGATGTGGTATTGAACGGAGTTGAAATTGGTGGTGGAAGTATTCGGATTCATCGTGAGGATATTCAAAATAAAGTATTCCGTTTGCTGAAATTAACTGATGAAGAAATTGAAAGTAAATTCGGTTTTCTGATGAAAGCACTTTCTTATGGTGCTCCGCCCCATGGTGGTATTGCTCTTGGGTTTGATCGCATCATGATGTTTTTGCTAAAAACAGATTCGATACGTGACGTGATTGCATTTCCTAAAACTCAAAAAGCCGGCTGCTTAATGACTGATGCACCCTCTGCAGTTGAAACAGAGCAACTCGATGAACTGCATATCAGGGTCAAAGCTTCGGCTTTGCAACCGGAGTAGTTCTGGAATAAAAAAACACTTTTTAAGTGAACCATAGTTATGTCCAAAAAACTAACAATCGGTCTGATTTGTGGAGGTACCAGTGGTGAACATGAAGTATCATTAATTTCGGCCTATAACATTCAAGTTGCTCTTGACCGGGACAAATATGATGTACTCTTAATTGGAATCGATAAAAGTGGTGCTTGGTTTTTGGGAAAAACTCCGGAATTTTTTGACAATGTCGATGATGTTCGTCAAGTTAAGTTCAGAAAAAATTTACCTATCCTCCTTCCTCAAACCGGAAACTCTGCTGGCGAAAACCTGGCATCAACAGAACAGTCCGGAAACGAGCTAGCTAATGTTGATGTGTTTTTTCCAATCACTCATGGAAAACTTGGTGAAGACGGTGCATTGCAGGGCTTTCTGGAATTGCTTGGTAAACCGTATGTTGGTGCGGATGTTTATGGTTCAGCAATTTGCATGGACAAGGATGTGTCAAAACGGTTGCTTTTGCAGCGTGGAATCCCTGTTGCCCGCTACAAACTTATTCGGAATCCGGATGAATTGTCTTTTTCAGGTGCAGTGGAGGAACTGGGTGAGCCACTATTTGTAAAACCTTGCCGGGAAGGCTCTTCGCTGGGCGTTTCCAAGGTCCGGACCGTAAAGGAATATACGCAGGCTATAGAGAGGGCTTTTGCAGCAGACCGGAAGGTTATGGTTGAAGAAGCAATTTACGGACGAGAAATTGAATGCTCTGTGTTGGGGAACGATTCTCCAGAAGCTGCAGCGATGTTAGGTGAAATTGTTCCGCTACGGGAGTTCTATTCTTATGAAGCAAAGTATGTGGATGAAGATGGTGCGGAGTTAATCATTCCTGTGGAAATTGATCCGGACGTTTCCATGCAAATCCGGAAGGTTGCAGTGGAGGCATTTCTGCTCACTGAATGCCGCAGCATGGCCAGAGTTGATTTCTTTCTTCGTGAAGACAAAACCTTCATCCTTAACGAAATCAATACCCTGCCCGGATTCACTAATATCAGCATGTACCCGAAACTTTGGGATGCATCCGGATTAGCTTACCCCGAACTGTTGGACAGGTTGATTGAACTTGCATTGGAATAAACAGTAAAAAGTATTTCAGAATGCAGTTATTTTGCTTCATCCGATAAAAATCTGATGCGCCTTCACAAAAATCCACCTCTTAATATTGTTCTATACGAACCTCAAATTCCGCCCAACACAGGCAATATTGCGCGGCTGTGCGCAGCCACAAAATGTCATTTGATTTTACTGGGAAAACTGGGGTTTGATTTAAGCGACAAACAACTCAAACGTGCCGGTTTAGATTATTGGCAATGGGTGAGCTGGGACCATTTTCCTGATGCAGAAGATTTTTTTTCAACACTTGTTCCGGAAAACTTTCATTTCCTTTCTGTCCATAATGAGCGGCCCTACACAAAAATTCGACCACAGGAAGGCGATTACTTGTTTTTTGGTAAAGAAACTTCCGGCCTGCCGGATGAATGGATGGAACGTTTCCCTGAGCGCTGTTTTACTCTACCAATGTGGGAAAAAGGGGTGCGAAGTTTAAATCTTGGCTCATCGGTGGCGGTAGTGGTTTATGATGGATTAAGACAGTTAGGGAAATTCTAAAAAAATATTTGTCACTCCTTGTTTGACTTATTCAGAAGTATTTTTTTTCCTTCAGGTTGGACAAATTTCACTCATTCAATCACAATTCTGTTAAGATGGTGTATTAATAGATTACCCCAATAATGATATCTTTGTAAAAAGTCCTAAAACCGTTTCATTTAGAGCCAAACTAGAAATCTTGCATAGACTATGTTACTAATATCAATAATGTTTTACATAAGTAGAAATGTCTGTGTGGATTTCAGACTTTTGCGAAACAATCAAATCTAACTGAGTGATATGAAAGAGCAATACGGTGTAATGGTCTGTGGACACGGAAGTCGGGATACAGGAGCAGTTGAAGAATTTCAAGCGGTCGCGAAGGGACTTAAAGAACGACTGCCGCAATATGAAACAGATTGGGGATTTTTGGAATTTGCAACTCCTGTGATTCGCACAGGTTTGGATGCGTTGAGGGCCAAAGGTATACGCAAGGTTTTGGCTGTTCCCGGAATGTTGTTTGCTGCAGGTCACGCAAAAAACGATATACCTTCCGTATTAAACGCCTACCAAACACAAAATCCGGAATTGGAAATTTCGTATGCGAGGGAATTGGGAATCGATCTCAAACTGATTCGCGCAGCCGGCGAACGTGTTGAAGATGCTTTGCAGAAAGCCGGAGACGGAGTTTCTCGTGAGGATACTTTGTTGGTCGTGGTTGGACGGGGCGCTTCTGATCCGGACGCAAATTCTAATGTGGCAAAAGTGACCCGGATGCTTTGGGAAGGACTTGGACTTGGATGGGCGGAAACGGCTTATTCCGGAGTGACTTTTCCCTTGGTGGAGCCGGGACTGGAACACGCGACACGCTTGGGTTACAAACGGATAGTAGTTTTCCCGTATTTTTTGTTTACAGGAATTCTCGTTCAACGCATTTACCATTACACTGACATTGTGGCAGCCAAACATCCGGAAATAGAATTCATCAAAGCTTCTTATCTTAACGATCATCCGCTGGTTTTGGACGCATTTGCGGAGCGGGTTGAAGAAATCAGAAATGGTGAAAACAACATGAACTGCCAGCTTTGCAAATACCGGGAGCAGTTTTTGGGTTTTGAAAATGAAGTTGGTCTGCGCCAGGAAAGTCATCATCACCACGTTGAAGGAGTTGGAACAGGGACGGACGAAAGCTCAGATGAGGTCGAGGATGCACATTCTCATGTTCACGAACATTCACACGATCATAACCACAACCATGGACACCATCCATACCCACATGCAGATCATCCTTTGGGTCCTGTAACTTTGGAAGAAAAATCTGGAAAGTCTGGTGCCGAATGACAGGGGATTATCTTCGAGATCCGAAAGAAATTTATCGTCAATCATTTGCAACAATCCTCAAGGAAGCGGATTTATCAAAACTACCGGAAGATATTGCTGACCTCACAGTACGTTTAATTCATGCCTGCGGAATGCCGGATATTGTGGAGGATCTGGTTTTTACTCCGGACGCTGCACAAGCAGGATATGCCGCACTGCTTAAAGGCGCTCCTGTTTTGTGCGATTCCAGGATGGTGGCAGAAGGAATTATTCGTTCGCGTCTGTCTGCAAATAACGAAGTTAAATGTTGGAATAACCATCCGGAATGTGCTCCACTTGCAGACAAAATGGAAACAACACTCTCAGCGGCAGCAGTGGAATTTTGGAGGCCACAACTTGCCGGTGCAGTTGTAGCCGTAGGCAATGCACCAACAACTCTGTTTCGGTTGCTGGAAATACTAGCAGAAGGAGTAGAACCTCCAGCTGTTATTTTTGGATTCCCCGTTGGTTTTATCGGTGCTGCGGAATCAAAAGAATTGCTCGTAAAACAATGCGGGGGAGCCGTGCCTTATTTGACACTATCCGGACGACGCGGCGGCAGCGCAATGGCAGCGGCGGCGGTTAATGCTTTAGCAAAGAAAGCTGAAATATCTGTGGCTAATAACATTAATATTCAGAGTTAAAATGCCTGATATTTCAAAAAAATGGCTGTGTGTAATTGGAATTGGTGAAGACGGCTGGGACGATTTATCTGCCGATGCACGTGACTTGCTCTATGAATCGGAAATCGTGCTTGGCGGAGAGCGTCATCTGAAGATGCTTCCGAAAGACTGGGAAGGAGAACGTATCGTTTGGTCTTCACCGATACGCGAGGCAGTTTCAAAAATAGTCAGTTGGCGACCAGAGGACTCTGCAAGCGTTCAAAAAGTAGCGATCATGGCTAGTGGGGACCCGTTGTGTTATGGAATTGCAACCAAATTGTTGCGGCATTTGCCGATTGAAGAAATCTGGATCAAGCCTGCGTTGACCACTTTTTCGCTGATGTGTTCACGAATTGGTTGGTCACTTCCGGATGTTGAAACACTGACGATTCACGGTCGTCCGGTGGAAATGCTGCATCCATTCGTGCAGCCAGGGGCAAAATTACTCGTCCTCAGTAAGGGTGAAGAAAGTCCGGAAAAAGCAGCAAAACTGCTTTGTGCAAGAGGCTTTGGCAAAAGCATAATAACGGTTTTGGAGCATCTAGGCGGCAGGAAAGAGAGGCAATTTTCAGGACCAGCTGACTCATGGAATCATCCGGAAGGTGCTGCATTGAACGCCATGGCCATTGAGTGCATTCCAGAAAGTAACGCAACCATCCTCAGTAGAATTCCAGGACTTCCAGACGAAGCATTTTTTCACGACGGACAACTGACAAAGCGCGAAATTAGGGCCGTTTCACTATCACGTTTGATGCCGGTAGTCGACCAAGTTTTGTGGGACGTTGGCGCAGGTTGCGGTTCGGTAGCAATTGAATGGATGCGTACAAGCCCTCGCTGTCGAGCAGTTGCTATTGAAAAATCGAAGTCTCGTTTGAAACTGATTGAACAAAACTCTCAAGAGTTGGGCGTGCCAATGCTGCAGATAATTTCTGGAAGTGCACCGGAAGTTTTGGCGGATTTACCTGCGCCGGACGCGGTTTTCATTGGCGGAGGTCTTTCCTCTGGGAATTTGCTGCAAACCTGCTGGACTGCCCTCAAACCCGGAGGTCGCTTAGTCGCCAATGCGGTTACGCTTGAAGGCGAACAAAAATTGTTGCAGTGGCAAAATGAAAATGCCGGAAAGTCCGGTGCTAGTGGTGATTTAACACGACTTAGTATTTCTCGTGCTGAAAAAATTGGAAAATTCCAGGGCTGGAAAGAGATGCGTTCTGTGATTCAACTTGCTGTTATTAAAAAATATTAATTAAGTAAAACCAACCTCTGTGTCCTCTGTGGTGAAAAATAAATCCGGAACCCTTTACGGAATCGGTGTGGGGCCGGGAGACCCTGAACTGCTAACCCTCAAGGCTCACCGCCTGATCAACGAATGCGATGTTTTGGCTTATCCGGCTCCAGAAGTTGGTGAAGGGCTGGCTTTGCAAATTGTAAGTCCGTTGTTGACCAATGATCCAGATTTGTTTCCACTTCGGTTGCCGATTGCAGTTTCTCCTTTTCCGGCACAACAAGCTTATGATCAAGCAGCAAAAATATTGGAAATTCCGCTGGAATCAGGAAAATCAGTAGCCGTGATTTGCGAAGGCGACCCATTCTTTTATGGTTCGTTTATGTATTTGTTTGAGAGGCTTGCAACAAGATTCAAGATTGAAATTGTTCCCGGAGTTTCTTCACCGATGGCTTGTGCGGCTGTATTAAAAACACCACTTGTTTCACGCAACGAAATTTTAACAATATTGCCTGGTCCTCTTGATGAAAAAGAACTTGAGCAGCGTTTGTTAGACACCGATTCCGCAGCAATTATGAAAGTTGGAAGACACCTGCCTAAAATTCGGAGAGTCCTTCGGCACTTGAGACTCGAGCATTGTGCGCAATATGTGGAACATGCCACCATGCATAATCAGCAAATCATTCCAATTGAAAATCTAGAAGCACAAAAAGTCCCCTATTTCTCAATGATTCTCGTTCACAAAAATTCAGGTTCCTCAAGCAATGTTGTTAAATGAGTCAGCAAATTGCAGTATTTTTATTAGGAATCAGTGCTTTCCCCGTTGCAAAAAAAATAGCTGCAGAGCTTGGTGCAGAACTCCATGGAAAGGCAGATCGTATTTCACAGGTAAGTTCTGAACCAGAAGCTGATGTTTTTTTTACTGACGCGATGGAGCATCTGTCGACTTTGTTTAGCGAAGGTGTAGCAATTGTCGGTGTTTGTGCTTCAGCAGTTTTGATTCGCGGAGTGGCAGGATGTTTACAAAACAAACTCAACGAGCCTCCTTTGATAGCAGTGGCAGAGGACGGAAGTGCTGTTGTACCTTTGCTGGGAGGACATCACGGAGCAAATGATTTAGCGCATCAAATAGCGGATATTTTGGGAATATCTCCGGCCGTCACTACTGCCGGCGATTTACGTTTTGGAATAGCACTGGACGAACCTCCGGAAGGTTTTGTGTTGAGCAATCCGGAAGACGTGAAGCATTTCACTGCCGAACTGTTGTCAGGGGAATACGTTTCGTTGTCTTCAGGAGACAAACCGGCAGCCCCGGATTACATGCCGGGGTTTTACAAATGGTTGCGGGATAGCCGGATGCCTTTTTCGGAGAATGCAAAGCTACGGATTTCACTGGCTGCAAAACCAATTTCCGGAAATGCAGAACATCTGGTTTTTCAAATCGCACCTGATTTTTCGGTAAAGAACATTGCGGTTGGTGTGGGATGCGAGCGTGGAACGGACCCGGAAGAATTGATTGCGCTGGTCCGGAAGACCCTACAGGAAAATGATATTTCTCCGGAAAGAGTGGCGGTCGTAGTTTCGCTTGATCTCAAAGCAGATGAACCGGCGGTCCATGCTGTAGCAAAAAATTTAGAATGTTTCGCTCGTTTTTTTGACGCGGCTACTTTGGAAGCACTAACTCCGAAATTAAAGAATCCTTCAGAAATTGTTTTTCAGGAAGTTGGATGTCACGGAGTTGCGGAAGGTGCAGCACTCGCGGCTGTTGGCGATTCCGGAATCTTGCTGGTACCGAAAGTCAAATCCTCCGTAATGTCCGGTACAGGGAGAGCCACTTGCGGTATTGCAGAGTCAGCTGAGTATTTGGATCCGCAAATGATTGGACGGGCGCAGGGAACTTTGTTCATTGTAGGTACAGGTCCGGGGACACCGCAGTGGAGGCTACCGGAAAGTGAAAAAATGCTCCGGAAGGCAACTGACTGGGTTGGTTATGGACTCTATCTGGACTTGATTTCTGATTTGCACAACGGTCAAAAACAGCACCGTTTTGATTTGGGGCAGGAAGAAGTACGTGTTAGCCATGCTTTGAAACTAGCAGCGCAAGGCAAAACTGTAGCTTTGATTTCATCCGGAGATCCAGGGATTTATGCAATGTCTTCGCTGGTTTTTGAATTGCTTGAAACCGGAAAGTCTGGTGCCTCCGCAAAGTCCTGTGCCAAGGATAATTCTGTCGCCGAATGGCAAAGGATTCATGTTGAAGCCACTCCTGGAATTTCTGCTTTGCAGGCAGCAAGCGCTCGGATTGGTGCTCCACTCGGACATGATTTCTGCACAATTTCTCTCTCAGATTTACTCACGCCGTGGGAAACGATTGAACGCCGAATTCGCGCCGCTGCAGAAGGAGATTTTGTGATTGCTTTTTATAATCCGGTTTCACGCCGCCGCACTACGCAACTGGTTCGGGCGCAGGAGATATTGTTGCAACATCGATCTGCGAATACACCAGTCATTTTAGCCCGGAACCTTGGTCGTGATGAAGAAAAAGTTCAAACTGTTTCGTTGGAAAACCTGGATCCAGCAGAGGTTGATATGCTGACTGTTGTTTTAGTAGGTTCTAGCCAAACTCGCCGATTGGAGTTGCCAAACGGTGAAGTCAAGATTTATACTCCACGTGGATATGATCAAAAATCTATAAACTAAAAACAGTAAATCATAAATCGAATGACAGTACACTTTATTGGAGCAGGACCGGGAGCACCGGATTTGATTACCATTCGTGGACGAGACTTAATCGCAAAATGTACGGTATGTCTTTATGCAGGCTCGCTCGTTCCGGAAGAAGTGGTAGCTTTTGCTCCGGCGAGTGCGTTGGTGCTGGACACGGCGTCGCTGAATTTGGAAGAAATAATTACGGAAATACAAACAGCACATGAGGCCGGAAAAGATGTGGCACGAGTTCATTCCGGCGACCCGTCAATTTATGGAGCCACTGCCGAACAAATGCGGCGGCTGGATGAGTTGGATATTCAGTATGATGTGACACCCGGTGTACCTGCATTTGTGGCGGCTGCTGCCGAATTAAAACAAGAATTGACCTTGCCGGAAGTAAGTCAGACAATCATTGCAACCCGCACCACCATGCACGCTTCAGCTATGCCTGAAGGTGAAGAACTGGCAAAACTAGCCGCAATAGGGGCAACCCTGGCCATTCATTTATCGGTACGAAATCTCAAGTTTGTGCAGGATGAACTGATTCCGCATTACGGAAAGGATTGTCCGGTTGTGGTGGCCTATCGGGTGACCTGGCCGGATCAACAGTTCATTCATGGAACATTGGCCAACATTCGAGAAAAACTTCGTAAATCCAAAATCAGCCGCACCGCACTGATTTTAGTCGGTCGAGTTTTTGATGCAAAAAATTTTCGTGACAGTGCTCTTTATGATCCGCAGCATGTACACGTGTTAAGGCCAAAGAAAAAATCAGTAAAAAAATGATGGGAATTATTGGTGTTCACTTCGTTTTGTTTTAAATTATTCTTTCTGACACTTTGTAATCAAACTTTCCTCAACTCACCTGTTTTAATCTCTCTTCCAAAAACTTGAAGCATGAGTTCCCTGATTCACCAGCTCAATCTTTTTTTTGAAGTTCTGCCGGAACGGCTGCATCGCTGGCGATGGTGGGTGTTGCTGTTGTACGTGATCCTTATGTCCTTTCTGGCGGCTGGGATTCCGCGATTCGCTTTCACCTGGGCTAATGAGGATATGTTTGCTAAGGATGATCCTGTTCAAATTTCTCAGGATAAAATAAGGGAGCTCTTTGGAGGTTCAGTTATTCTTGGCATGGCCTACAGACCCGTCGACGGAGATCTTTTTTCTGTAAGAAGTCTGGGTGCCCTGCAGAACATCCATAAGGTGCTTGATGAAGAAGCTACCAACGGCGCAGACAATCCGGATAATTCATTTGGCCTTCTGTCCGAAGTGGAATCCCTGATCAATACCACCTACATCGAAGTTGAAGGAGACAGTATCCGTTTCCGGGATTTCATTGGTGAAAACCTGCCTCAAAGTCCGGAACAGAGCAGGTTACTACAGGGGCAGGCCCTCAAAGAACCTGAGTACCCGCGTGTTCTTTTTTCGGATAACATGAAGTATGGAATGCTGGTGCTGCGGACTAACTTAAATGCCATTCCGCTTGTAGATGATGAGCTTGACCTGCTGGAAGGATTTGTCGAAAACGAGATTGAAGAACAAGACGAACAGAAGCCGCAATTTGTCGAGCACGGCCTCGAGGATTATGCGAATTTTGAAAAACAGATCTGGAACCTCCTGAGTGAAGAAAGGTTCCGCAAGGATCTCGTGTTCATGCATCCCAGCTGGGGTGCATTCTATCAGAACGACGTCTGGGCAGTTGAATATCAGCGGGCACTGGTCATCTCACTCTTCTTAAGTCTTTTGCTGACATATCTGTTACTGGGTTCACTGAGAGCGGTGATCTGGCCAATCATTATCTTTGTGTCAAGCATTGTTGGTATTCTAGGACTGGCAGGCTGGACAGGATGGCCCATCGATCTTTCACTTTACATTGCATTCGGACTGGTCAGTGTTGCCGCAATTGCAGACGTGGTACACGTAATGTCCGGCTACCTGTTTTTTCATCAGCAGAGACAGCATCACAGAGAAGTAATGCGTTCTGTTTTCAGCAAAACTGCGCTGGCCTGCCTGCTGACCAGCATAACTACTGCCATCGGAATCATGTCTCTCTTTTTCATCAAGCTGAGGGTGATACAGACGATGGGACTGCTGGGAGGTATCGGGGTGATCTTTGCTTTCGTGCTGACAATTATTTTACTTCCTGTCCTGTTGAACTGGTTTCCTCCGCGACCTTCCATAACCGCCAAAAAACCTAAAGTTACCATGATTTTGAGTTTTGTGCAGGGCCTGCTGAAGGGGGTTAATAAACTGAGTTTTAATTATCCTAAATTCGTGATTTTCTTTTTTGCTGCCAGCGGTATTTTGCTGATATTGGGTATTTTACGAATTGAAATTGATACAGTATTTTCTGAATATTATTCGCCTGAATCACCGGTTCGCCAAACTATCAATCTGATGGATGAGCAGTTTCTTGGGGTTGGTAACATGGAAATCCTGATTGAAACTGAAACTGAAGGAGCTTTCCGGGATCCAGAAGTACTTCTTACACTTGAATCAGTTAAACAATGGCTTCAGACAGTTTATCCGGAACTGGTGACTCATAACTGGACGCTTAACAACCAGCTCAAGCAGACTCATCGAAAGCTGATGGATAACAGAGAGGAGGCCTATACGATTCCCGAGGATCCGGATCTTGTGTCACAATTGCTGGTGCTTATTGAAGGAGGGGATTATGAAGATCTGGAACGCATGGTTTCACTGGATTACAGCAATGCGAGAATGAGTGTTTCACTGAAAACCATTGGATCGAAAAAATCTGTTGAACTTCTGAAAGTTATCCAGCCCGAGGTCGAACGGATTCTCGTTCCTCTAAAGGAAAAATATCCTGGGCTTAAGATGACAGTAACCGGTGGTATCGGTGCCTGGGCCCGTATTTTTGACGCAATCAGCTGGTCTCAGATTCGCAGTTTTGGATTAGCATTTTTGATCATTTCGTTGATTATGGTTGGCATTTTCGGATCACTGAAACTCGGACTGGTAGCAGTTGTGCCTAATACATTTCCGATGTTGACCGTATTTGGACTGATGGGCTGGTTTGGTTTTAAATTGGACACTACCACTCTATTGACAGCACCGATTATCATAGGAGTTGCAGTGGACGATACTATTCATTTTATCACGCACTACCGACTATCAGTGCTCCGCGGAGCAAGCATTAACGAAGCAATCCAATCCACTCTCAGCGAAGTCGGACAGGCGATTGTTTTCACCACGCTGATACTAATGACCATTTTCGTTTGCTTCATCATGGTCAGTCACGTTGGAGTTTCACGTTTCAGCATTCTTGCTGTTATCTCCATTTTTTCAGCCCTGATTGCCGATTTATTGCTTTTGCCGGCACTATTTCGAGTTTTACAAGTACGGTATTAGATTTTTGAATTCACATATTGATCTGATGAATTAACTGTAAAGTCCAAGCTTAAAACCCGAATTTTTCAGTTTGTGCTGTGTCTGAGTACAAAGTTCATCACCTCAGCAACTGTACTGCAAACATCTGATGGTTTAAGCTGCGGTCTTTCCACAATCAAAACAGGAATTCCCATTTTCCTTGCAGCTTCAATTTTTGCGTAGGTTGATTCGCCGCCGCTGTTCTTGGTGACAAGCATGGTGATGGCATGTTGGCGAAACAGGTTGAGTTCGTTTTCCAAAGTGAATGGTCCCCGCTCCTGCAAAAAAGTCGCATCCGACCAAGCGGAAATCGCGGTGGCGGATTTATCGAGTTTCGGAACATCCACTGTACGCACCACAAAATTACATCTTTTACACTGCTCAAAATGCTCTAAACCTCGATTCCCAGTCGTCAAAAAAACTGTGGCCCTTGATAAATCGGAGTTATAATTTTCAAATTCGGTTTTTAAGTATTCACCGGCGGCTGCCAAATCCGGGACCTCGATCCATTGATCTCCGGGTTGTTTCACCCAGGGTGGGCGGGTCATGCGTAAAAAGGGTATTTGGAGTTCCGTTGCTGCCGCGAGTGCATTTTCACTGATTTGTGCGGCATAGGGATGGGTGGCATTGACAAGTAACGAAATTTTTTCCTGCAGCAAATAATTTTGCAGTCCAGACTTACCGCCCGTACCAGTTGTATCGGAAAAGCCTCCGATCCGTACTTCTCCTGCAGGTTGTCTCGGATGTTCGGTGACTCCGGCCAGAGAACTGATGACAGTCAACTGTTCCGGAGAAAATTGCGAAACCAGGCGCTCAGCCAGTTCGTAGGCTTCACGTGTCCCACCCAGGATCAGGAGTTTTTCAGGCATTGTTTTCGGCCTCTCCAACGAGTTCCCCTTGGAGTTTTGCACCGGATGTTCTGGAAATCACTAGAATATTGATTTGAGTTTCTGTTTTACGTAACGCTTTTCGAACA
>Ga0208750_1000094_pt1 | contig 23223 bp, 16 predicted proteins | sample Knorr_S15_td_O2m_FD_185602 | JGI IMG/M metagenome (GOLD analysis project Ga0208750, IMG submission 185602) | Marine microbial communities from Southern Atlantic Ocean transect - Knorr_S15_td_O2min_ad_340m_LV (SPAdes) (version 2) | ecosystem: Environmental > Aquatic > Marine > Oceanic | place...
ATCATATTTGTAGCAACCATCAATTATTCACTATTTCTAAATAAAATGTCAATAAAGGGATTTATTTTTACGAATAAATTAGCAGTTTACTACTTAAATTAATGCTAAATGGAATTGGGTATGATGAGTCTTCAGACAGTGAAAAAATTAGGAATTAACAAGAAAATATTTTTATCAATTTTCTTTATATCATTAACAATTTTTGTGTTCTCTTCAGATGCCCATAGACATTCCGGTGATGAAGATTGGCAACATATGCAGGCTATACGAATGGCAACATTAGAACCTCATGAGCTTTATGTCGATGGAGAATCACGAATACGTTTTGAATATCCAGTAGCATATCCACTATATTGGCAGGGACATACTTGTTATAATTATGTACTATGTTCTCCAGCAAATGTTGCTGCTAGTGCAACACAAGTTCCACTATTATTCATAAATCATAATTTTAATATTATTACTGACGATACTGTCACTTGGACTAATACTGACTTCAGTGATTTACATTATGTTTTTTGGCGTAATAGTCTTGATCCAGATTTCACATTTTTAGAACTTTTTTATGGTCCTCTATTTTCAGCGCTTTCAGTAAGTGTTTTTTTTCTAATTTGTCGAAGTTTTAATTATGAAATTAAAACATCACTAATACTTACTTTATTACTTGGATTAACAACACCGATTTGGGCATACTCACAAACATCACTGAGTACAGTACCAATGATATTTTTGATATTATTAGCGTTTTATTTTTTTAGAAGATTTCAAAAAAATGATTCAGCACTTAATTTAATTTTTTGTGCAATATGTTTGGGATTTGGATTTATGGTGCGACAGGATATGGCTCTAGTTATAATTGTCTTATTGGGATTATTTATTTATAATTTAATAAAAAGGGGTGGAAAGATTAAGAAAATTTTATGTTATCTTGGACCTCAAATCATGTTTTATGGATTAAGTAAATTTTTAGAATCGTTAAAGTCTGGAGCAAGTAGCACGGGTGTTGCTACCGATATCTCATCACTGGGACTAGTTGCTTTGCATGCTTCACATTACAGTTCATTATCTTTTCTAGAAAATCTTGGATTATATCTAACACAAGAACTTGGATTATTACTTAGTCCAGGTGTGGGTTTGTTATTTTTTACACCAATACTTTTTACCATGTTTTTTGCCTTCCCTGATTTTTTTAGAAAACATAAACCAGAGGCTATTTTCTTTCTGGCTATAATGGCAATTTTTACTATTCAATTTGGCGGGTTTGGTCATTGGCACGGATTAGTTTCGTGGAGTGCAAGATTTCTGATCCCATGTGTGCCATTTTTATTATTACCACTAGGGGCAAGTATCGAATGTAGAAAAAGCAAAAAATTGATAATGCTCATTGTTATTATCCTCGGTAGTTTAGGATTCTTGATTAATCTAGCATACATCTCTCAGGATGTAAACTGGTTTATTTGGGGCCAACCAGGTCATTGGTTAGGTCTGTATAGCTTGGGGAATGATCAGACAACATTGTATCTTAATAATGCAGTAATTTGGACATTCCAGTATAGTCAGCTAACAAACTCTGTAACAACATTTTTCACAGGTTTTTACCCAGACATATTTTTACTCAAGCTAATGGGTTCAGGAATTTTTGTAGCCACTATTTTCTCATTATTGTTGGGACAGGGGTATTTACTTTATAGAATATTGAATCGCTATAAAGTGACAAAACCAGAATCCACTAGTAGAACATCATAAAAAGATTAACAATCATTATAAATTATTTCAAGATTCCAAATCCGCCATTTTTCTTTAAAGCAAACAGACCTACAGAAATTCCCAACCATCTAGTGAATAATCTAATAATTACCACGATAGCAAAGGAGGTTGTAATCTCTATACCATAATTTTGCAAAAATGCTCCAAACGATCCTTCTACAACACCAGTTCCTAACGGAAGAAAAGACACAAATCCTAACAAAATCGCACTAGAATATATTGGAATTATGTCTAGAATTTGTACAGTAGTGATTCCATAAGCATGCATTATAAAAAAAACTGCAATAGATTCAATAAACCAAAATGAAGTTGATAACAAGGAAGAGATTATTACCACCCTTCCACTAGTAGACTTTTTTATTGTATCAAATGATTCCGTTGCTGATTCGCCTAAGTAAGATACAATTTTAATTTTTGAAATAATTTTTAAAAATTTAGTGAAAAGTTTTTTTGAGTTTAACACAATGAAGAACACAATTAAAGCGGCACCAAATAAGCACCCAAGATATAAGCTAATTTCAAAAAACAATCCTCCAAATAAACATAAAGCGACTAATCCAACTCCCGTGTAAAGCCATTCAGATACTATGATTGGAGTTGATTTTGACCTTGGAATATCATATTTATTTTTTAATATTTGTGTTTTGACTAAATCACCCATTTGTCCTGGAATAAATGATAGTCCAAATCCTGACATAAATATTGAAAAACTAGATTTAGTTGGAATATCTATATTCACATTTCTTAACATGAAACGCCAACGCAAAAAAAGAATTAGCCATCCAAAAACAATCAAGGAGAATATTATTGGTAAAAATTCTACCTTAAAATTCAACAATTTATCAAAAATTGTGTTAATATCAGAAAACATCAAAAATGCTGAATAAACACCAATAAAACAAACAAGCACGAAAATGAATTTTTTAATTACCTGCATTTCTCATAATATCATATTCATATATTTAACACAATAAGAAATTTTAATTGGGTAAAATGAAAAATAAGTATGGGTAAAGATCTTGAAGCATTACGAGTGCCATACGGAATGGCAGTTCATGACGAACAAGAAGAAAATGCAGTTCTTGAAATTATTAGAAACCACAAAACCATAATGGGTGAGAAAGTAAAACAGTTTGAACAAGAGATTGCAGCATTATTTAGTAAAGATCAAGGAATCATGGTTAATTCCGGTTCATCAGCAAACCTATTGACATTTGAGGTACTAGATATTCCTGAAAATTCTGAAGTGATAACACCAATACTTACTTTTGCCACTACACTTTCTCCAATCATAAAAAAAGGATTGATTCCAGTGTTTGTTGATGTTGAACCTGAAACTTACGTAGTTAACATAGATCAGATAGAAGAATCCATCACTAGTAAAACAAAAGCACTGATGATTCCATCTCTTTTGGGAAATGTACCTGATCTTAAAAGACTGAGAAAAATTGCAGATGAAAATAATCTCATTTTCATAGAGGATTCTGCAGATACTCTAGGGGCTACTTTTGATGGTATACCAACTGGAAAATTTTCAGATGTGTCTACAACTAGTTTCTATGGCTCACATATTATTACAGCAGCTGGTGAAGGAGGAATGGTTTGTTGTAACGATAGAAAATTGGCTGAAAAGTGTAAAATATTACGTGGTTGGGGAAGAAGTTCAGCTATTAATGAATCAGAAAAACTTGAAGAGAGATTTAACATTGAATTAAGTGGTATTCCTTACGATTCAAAATTCATTTTTGAAGAGATGGGATATAATTTCTTACCAACTGAGATTAGTGCAGCATTTGGATTGGTACAATTAAAAAAATTGAATGAATTTGCACAGATTAGACAGAAAAATTTTGAAAGTTTGAATTCGTTTTTCTCTAATCAGCGGTTTTTCAAATTACCAATACAATTGCCACAGGTAAAAACATCTTGGCTCGCATTCCCACTGACCATTGATTCGGAGGCACCATTCTCAAGAATGGAAATAGTCAAACATTTGGAATTGCACAAAATTCAAACTAGACCTATATTCACAGGTAATGTGTTACGACAACCAGGATTTGAAAAAATTAATCATAAAAACATGGAAAAAGAATATCATGTGGCTGATAATATAATGAAGAATTCATTCTTAATTGGCTGTAATCATGGTTTAAATGAAAAGCATTTAGAAAAAATTAAAACAACTTTCAAGGTATTCCTTGATAAATTTTAACAATTAGCAGAATTATGCTGTAAATAACTAAGATTTCGATAGTAATAATTTTTAAATATGAATATACAAAATTAACATGAAAAAACTATCAGAATTATCTAAAAGAATAGATGGCCAACCTATGTTTAAACTTCTTGATAAAGTAAAAAAACTTGAGCATGAAGGAAGAGATATAATCCATTTTGAAATTGGTGACCCAGATTTTGAGACACCTGAAAATATTGTTGATGCAGGAATAGATGCTATAAAAAATGGGTTTACTCATTATACAAGTTCGTTTGGTCTAAAAGAATTTCGACAGAAAATTTGTGAAACTACGGAAAGATCTCGTGGATTTAAACCAAATCTAAACCAAGTACTTGTTACTCCTGGCGCAAACATTGCAATATTTTATGCAATTAGTTGTATAGTTGATCCTGGAGAAGAAGTTATTGTACCTGACCCTGGATTCCCGACATATTATTCAATAATAAAAATGTGTAATGTAGTACCTGTACGTGTACCACTTCTTGAATCTAATAAATTTAGAATGAATCCTAAGGATATAGAAAATTCTATCACAGAAAAAACAAGAATGATTGTAATTAATTCACCACAAAACCCAACTGGTTCTGTTATGACAGAAGAAGAAATTAAAATGACATATGATATCGCAAAAAAATATGATCTTTTTGTTTACAGCGATGAAATCTATGCAAGAATGATATACAAAGATTCAGTGTTTAGTTCGCCATCCATATTTGATAAATGCCTAGAACGTACAATTATCTCAAATGGATTTAGCAAAGCATTTGCTATGACTGGATGGAGATTAGGTGCAGTAATTGGACCCCCCAATGTAATTGAAAAAATGAGATTGTTACTTGAAACAACATCATCATGTGTTCCACCATTTATACAAAAAGCTGGAATAGAAGCAATTGAAGGAGAACAAACATCACAGAAAAATATGTATGTTGAATATGAAAAAAGAAGGGATCTAATTGTTAATGGTATTAATTCTATTCCTGAATTAACCTGTGTTGCCCCGGGAGGTGCATTCTATGTTTTTGTTAATATTAAAAAAACTGGAATGACAAGTGAAACTTTTTGTGAATATGTGCTTGAAGATTCTGGTGTAGCAATGCTGCCAGGAACAAGTTTTGGTCAGTTTGGGGAAGGATTCATTCGGATTTGTTACGCAGTTGGGCAAAATGAAATAAAAGATGCACTTGAAAGGATCAAAAAATCAATAAGCAAGTTAAATTTGTAACAACTATGCGTGTAGCAGATTTTGTGGCAAAATTCATTTTAGAAGAATTGGATGTTAAACATGTCTTCACATTAACTGGAGCTGGAATAATGCATTTAACAGATGGGCTAGCTTGTAATAAAAAACTGAAAACAATCTGTCCTCATCACGAACAAACTGCATCAATGGCTCTAGAAGCATATTCACGCGCTACAGAAAATTTTGGTGTTGGAATATTTACTACTGGTCCTGGAAGTACTAATGCGATAACTGGGTTAGCAGGAGCCTGGCAGGACTCTGTTCCATGCTTGTTTATTTCTGGACAAGTAAAGCTTGCTGAGGCATCATCTCAATCCGGAATAAAAAAACTACGTCAATTTGGTGTTCAAGAATTAGATATTATACCCATTGTTGAATCAATTACTAAATACGCAGTTACAATTACACAACCTGAAAAAATACGATATGAATTAGAAAAGGCATCACATATTGCAAAATCAGGAAGGCCAGGACCAGTCTGGATTGAAATTCCAATGGATATACAAAGTGCTAAAATTAGTGATGAACTGGAGAAATTTGAAAACGAACAGTCTGAAAAACCAGAAATAAATGAAAATCAAATTAAATCAGTAATAGAATTATTACAAAATGCAAAGCGCCCAATAATAATTTCCGGACAAGGAGTAAGGATTGCTGGAGCTATAGAATTACTTACCAAACTTGTAAAATTATTCAAAATTCCTGTTGTTACCCCTTATCTAGGGATTGATACTATCAGACATGATGAAGAATCTTACATTGGGAAAATTGGTGTGAAAGGTGAGCGTGCAGGAAATCTTGCAATGCAGAATTCAGATCTAATATTATCAATAGGTTCTAGTCTACATGTTTCTGTCATTGGATATAATTATAAACAATTTGCACGAGGAGCAAAAAAAATAATTATTGATATAGATGAAATTACTCATAAGAAAAAAACTATAGATATTGATCAATTTGTACATGCAGATGCAAAAGATTTTCTAAATATCCTGTTAAAACAATTAACAGAGGGAGACTCGTTAAATTATGCCTCATGGCTAGAAATGTGTAATAAATGGAAGAAAAAATATCCAACATGTTTACCTGAATATAAAAACACAAAAGATGAAATCAACTCATATTTCTTAATTGAACAAATATGTAAAAACTCCAAGGCAGGAGACATATTTGTTTCTGATGCAGGAGGAACTTTTTATGCTGTATCACAAGCTGTTACACTAACAAAACCCAATCAGCGTTACATACCTTCTAGTGCTATGGCTACAATGGGTTACAGTCTTCCGGCTGCAATAGGAATATCAATTGCGACTGGTAATAGAGTGATTTCTTTTACTGGTGATGGTTCATTACAACAAAATATCCAGGAATTTCAGACACTGGTTGAATATAACTTGCCAGTAAAACTATTTGTTTTGAATAATGATGGATATCATTCTATACGGACATCACAAACAAATTATTTTGAAGAACGATATATTGGAGAAAGTTCAAAATCTGGAATATCTTTTCCAGATACTGTAAAAATTGCTGAAGCGTATGGTGTCAAAGCATTTAGAATTGATCAACCATCTCAAATTACTGATGTAGTAAATCAGGTTCTAAATTATGATGGACCTGTTGTATGTGATGTAATTGTTCCTAGGGAACAAGAGATTATACCTACAGTTGCATCAAGAGTAAATGATGATGGTAGTATGTCCTCAAGACCACTTGAAGATATGTATCCATTCTTAGATAGAAAAGAATACAAAAATAATTTATATGTTAAAGAAGTTGATGAATAAAATTACCTTTATTATTGCAAAATTATAGTTTCATATGATGAAAATTGCAATATTAGGTTCAACAGGTCATATTGGTAAGAATCTTACATATTATTTTGGTAAAGAGGAAAATTATGAACTTTTTTTATTTACTAGGGATGATAAGAGTGGTACAAATATTTCAGTAGAGTGCGAACTAAAAAATAATTTCTCAATTCTAAATTACAATGAATTTAATGATTCAAAGTATGATGCAGTGATTAATTGTGTGGGATTAAGTGATCCAGCAAAAATAGAATCATCTCAGGGAAAAATCCTAGAAACTACTGAAACATTTGATATCTTGACACTAGAATATTTGAAGAATTTTTCAGAGACTAAATTAATAAATTTTAGTAGTGGTATAGTTTATGGAGGGGAGTTTAGTTTCCCAATTACGGACACGGTTCTAATAGATGAAACTTATAATTATAAAAATATAAAATCTGAATATGCTCTGTCTAAGATTAATTCAGAGATTAAACATAGAGCATTCAAACATTTGAATATTATTGATCTTAGATTATTTTCATTTTTTAGTAGATTCATGGATTTAGAATCTAAATTCTTTATGTCAGAAGTAGTTTCTTCAATCAAAGAAAATAAAACATTGTTTACAGATAATACAAATTTTTATAGAGACTATATTCATCCGGAAGATCTTTTTTTATTCATAAAAAAATGTGTGAATAAAAATTCTATAAACGGTGCTTTTGACTTGTATAGTAAAAAACCAATAGGAAAGTTTGAAGTTTTAGCCTCTCTCGAATCAAAATATGGCCTAAAGTACAAAATTGATTCTGGAACAAAAGTTATCAACCCTACAGGATTTAAGAAAAATTATTATTCTAAATCTAGAAAAGCAGATTTGTTAGGTTACAAACCCAAATATTCTTCTTTAGACACGATTTCAGAAGAATTACCATACTTTTTGAAAAATCAAGAATCTTGTTAACTAGTAAGTATAAATTTTATAAATTGTAATCCATATCTCAATGCCTTATCTTTTTGAGTAACACCACTTTTTGAAGTACCCTTTCTTTCTTTGAATGTAATAGGTACCTCAACTATACGTAAATTATTTTCAATTGCACATTGTGTAGTAAATAATGCCACTGTAATACTATCAACTTCATCTACAAATTCTTCAGAATCATTCTTAGTAAAATCTCCAATTATTTTTTCTAGTGACTCCCTTCTCATACATCGATAAGAACAACCAACATCTGTTAATTGTGCTACTCCAAGATGTCTTGAATTAAAATATTTTAGTTGAAAAAATGCCCCCAAGAATTTATTTCCCCAAACAAGAAATGTATCATTCTGATTTGTTTGTTCAGATAATACTTGTGTCAGTCTTGAACCTACTACCATATCACAATTATCTAAATATGGAATCATTTTTGTCATGTCATATCCATTGTATGTACCATCAGCATCAGTAATTACAATAATATTGGCATCACTGTTTAATGTCTCTTTTAATCCAGTATACCATGAATGTGCATAACCTTTATTTGATTTTTTAGTAATTACTTTTGCTCCAGCAGATTCTGCTATTTCCACTGTTCTATCAGTGCTATGATTATCTATTACAATTACACTTTCAACATTAGGTTGCTTAATAAAATCTGTGACAATATCTTTGATAATCTCTTCTTCATTGTATGCAGACATAGTAACACAAATTTTTTTAGTGGTTAATGGATTGTGAATTAAATAATGTTCTGAATCAGATTTGTATCCTTTTCTTTGTTTTGCAAAAATTAACAACAATATCCACCATGCTACATCAGCCCAAACTATCCAGATAAAATAAGTAGAAAGATAGATGTCTTCAAGTAATGATTTTTCTGATAAAATTACATCAATTCCTGAAATTGACCAATAAAATAAATTTATTATAATCCATGAAATATTAATAATAAAAAGTGTAGCAAATGTAATAATTAATACAAAAAAGAATTTTTTCATTTTTAAATTTCTTATGCTTTAACTAATAAATTAATTACTTCTAAAACGTGTCTAGTTATTAAAATTAGTAATCTAATTTACAACAGAACCAGATGGATTTTTTGGTATGCGTTATATATGAGAAGCCCGAATCTTGCAAAATTTCATTTAGAGGAACTATTATATCATTAATTTATCAAAATGTGATTTATGCTACTAGTTAACAGCAGTCAGTACAATTTCCAATATGGGAATCGAATTCACTTCCCTTATAGTATTGCTATGTTAGAAACTTTTCTACAAAGCAGTGACCATATAAATCAAAATTTTAAATTTGGAAAAACATTTGTTTTCAGGGAACATGTTGAAGAAGATATCAACAAGTGTAAGAATTCAGATATTTTGTTATGTTCATGCTATGTTTGGAATTGGGAAATAACAATCCATCTTGCAAAACAAGTTAAAAAGATTAATCCTAATTGCCTTATAATTTTTGGAGGTCCCCAAGTTCCAGAAGACACTACAGGATTTTTTGAGAAGCATCCATTTGTAGATATATTAGTACATGGTGAGGGGGAAAAAATTATTGAAAATATCTTTAATACATATTTAGATGACAAAGATTTCTCCAACGTTAAAGGAATCACCACAAAAGAATTTAAAACAACATTCGAAGGGCGTATAAATGATTTAGATATTCTTCCTTCACCATATTTGACATCTAATATTTGGGAATTAGTTGAAAAAGTTGAAGGGGTTAAATGGATTTGTTCATGGGAAACACATCGCGGATGCCCATATTTATGTACATTTTGTGATTGGGGCAGTGCAACTTTTACAAAAATGAGAAGGTTTTCTGAAGAGCGATTATTTAAAGAATTAGAATGGTTTGCAGAAAATAAAATTGGTTACATAGATTGTTGTGATGCCAATTTTGGTATTTTCTTCGAAAGAGATCTTCGACTTGGAAGAAAACTAAAGGAATTAGCATTGACAAAAAAATTTCCTCAAACATTTCAACAGTCATGGGCAAAAAATTCATCAGAAAAAATTATACCTATAGCAAAAGAATTGCAAGAAGGTGGACTACTTACTGCAGTGACACTTTCAGTCCAATCGTTGGATGAAAACACATTAGATATTATTAAGCGTGAAAATATGAAATTTGATAAATTTTCTAATCTTTCAAATCAATTTAGGCAACAAGGTTTGCCTACGTATAGTGAATTTATACGTGGACTTCCTGGTGAAACTTTAGAGACTTTTAAACGGGGACTAGAACAATTAATTGGAGAAAGTAAAATCGATACCATTTACATTTTTCATTGTATAATTCTACCAAATGCACCAATGAATATTCCTGAATATAGAGAAAAATACAAGATAAAAACTGTCAGATCTCCTATTTACTTGGGTCATTCATCCGTTAATAATAGAACAATGGAAGAGTACGAAAATGTTGTGATAAGTACTAGTTCAGCCACGGAGGAAGATATCCAAGAAATGTATCTCTATTCATGGGTTATACTCTCAATGCATAGTTTTGGAATTTTAGAATATGTTTCCAGATATTATAAAAAAGCTCATGGCATATCTTTTATGAAATTCTATGAAGAAGTTATTGAATTTTGTAAGACTGAAAAATCAATTTTTTCAGAAGAATATGAAAAAGTAATAGAACATAGAAATAAAGGATACCAAGGAAAAGGTTGGAACCACTGTGATCCAAATCTTGGAGATATTTTTTGGCCGATTGAAGAGGCTACATGGTTAAGATTAGCATCGCAAAAGAAAAGAACTTTAGACGGAATTAATTCCCTTTTAGATTACTTGGAAAAAAAATTAGGATATACCACGCCCAAAGAAATTTTACAAGATCTTGTAAAATTCCAACTATTTTTAATTTCTACTAAAGAAGATCAAGATGTAATAAAATCAGAAAATTTTGATTATGATTGGAAAGGATTTTTTGATAATTCTTCTGAATTAAAACAAACCAAAAAATCCTATAACTACAAAAACCAAGTGATTGAAAAAGATGATTTTGAATGGAATAAAAGAGCAATCTGGTATGGTAGAAGAGGTAAAATCTGTAAATTTGATTCTAATAACTTAGCTGAATCACAAATAAATTTTGAAGCAGTGGAGATACGTAATAATTAATTTTATACGAATGTAGTAATGAATATTTTCAAAGTAAAACTCATTTAACAGTATCAGATTTATGCAATAAATTGTTGCTGTCATAATATCAAGAAAATGCAAAAAACAAGAAAAAATGAAGAAAATAGAGTGTTTATTAAAGCAGGTATAATATTTGCACTAGTATCTATTGCAGCTTTTTCCCCAGTAGTATTTTTAGATCAGACTTATTATCATAATACACCTATACCACCACAATTTTTAGGGTATGAAAATAAGACAACAGTTTTTGGAGTCACTGCTGATTATTCTGATATTGGAGTTTGGCCCAATGTTAAGCTGGCAACAGAACTAATTTTTAATGGAATTGCTCCATTATGGAATCCTCATGCTGGTGTTGGGGCACCTCTAGCGGCAGAATCTACTTTCCATATATTTTCACCATATAATCTAGGATTTTTCTTACCAATGTCATTATGGGATATATCAATTTTGATTGGAGTTTGGGTAGGAGGGTTCTTCATGTTTCTGTTTTTACGTACTTTAAATCTAAAATTTGTTTCTGCTGTTACAGGTGGAATTTTTTTCATGCTATCAGGTGGTATAACATGGTATCTAACAAATCCAAATTTTCTGGTTTTAATGATCACTCCACTTGTTTTTTATTCTTTGGAAAAAATTATTCAGAAAAGAGATCCTAGATTTATTGCTCTATTAAGTATCTCATTTTTACTCACAGTATTATCCGGGCATCTTGAAACTATAGTACTACAATTTGTTTTTGTCGGTATTTATTTTTTCTATCGAATAATTATAAAAGGTGATTATGAGAGAAGAATTGATAAGAAAAAATTATCTGTTATTTTTTTCTGCTTGGTAGGTTTTTTTATTGGATTAGGATTAAGTGCATTTTTCATTTTTCCTGTTTATGAATTAATTGATAATAATATACTGGAACATGAGCCAGGTATTGGTCTAACACATTATCCTTCAGTTAATGTAATAACATCTTTTATTCCATATGCGCTTGGACAGATTCATGCCTATTGGATGTCAGATGCAGCTGGTCTAATTGGATACTGGGGGTATGTAGGAATATTCGCTCTATTTTTTTCCATCGTAGGTGTATACCTTTCTTTAAAGAATAGTAAAGATAGAATTCACAGATATACGCCATTATTTTTCCTTTGTGTATCAATCTTTTTCATAATGAAAACAATTGGTGTTCCAATAGTAAATTGGATCGGCTATTTACCAATTCTTGATTTGTTAACATTTACAAATTATTCAGGCGTGATTATACCATTTGGTTTTGCCATATCCGCTGCTTTTGGAATTAATTTGTTACCAAAAATTCAACTAAACAAAAAAATTCTTGGCATTATTTTCATTTTTACAATTACACTGCTTTTAATCCTTTTAATTCCACTTTATTCTTACTTAGGAACGGATGCAGAGTTTCATTATGACTTAACTGCTAATGATGCTAGACTATATGTCGGATTTCAAATTTTACAGGCAATTTTGTTTGCAGTTATAGCATTTGTGATAGCAATTGTAATTACAAAAAATAAATTTGCAGTAGTTATAATCATTCCATTAGTTTTGCTTGAATTATCATTATACATTCCAGTTGGTCTACATCCAATTTTTCTCGCTTACAAATTTATTATTTTATTTGTTGGGATTGTTACGTTAACAATTTTAGTTTTAAAACCAAATAAATTGATGTGGAATACTAACAGTAATACTATAAAATTACCAGTGTTATTTGGAATTTTAATAATCATATTTCTTGGTGCTGTATTAATTTCTGAATTTAGTAGCTTTGGAATGATGAAAAAAACTAACGCTTTTGAAGATAATCCAGTAACAAACTTTCTTAAAACAAACTTAGATAATCATAGAATGTTTTCCTTTGATTATACTATGGGACCGAATTATCCTACAGCTTATCGTATAAACAGCCTTGGTGTTATTTCACCATTTACTATTGATCATACTAGATATTTCGTTGAAAACTTTTTAGACAAAGATGCAGATAATGGAAGACTAGGATTTCCACCTTGGACTTATTCATATGGCCCAATGGAATCAATTGAAAAATTTTATGAGAATAAAAAATACTTTGACTTTTTAGGCGTAAAATATATCATAACTGAAGGCTATAATTTTAATACTATAGCTCCTGGTATCCCAGGAAACACAGAAGAAATTAGTAAAATTCAAGCAACTGATCGTGGTGTATCTCAAAGTTTTATCTCACCTGTTAACTCTATAACAAGTTTAGATATTTCAGTATCTGCATTTCAGTTAGGGGAAAATGATACAATAACTCTTTCAATAGATTCAGTACCGTATAATGAAAAATATCATCGAGAATCTGTTTTAACACATGTGATAAATCAAAAATATAATCAGTTTATTTTAGAACCAAAATTAGAAAATGTTCTAAATAAAGAGCTGGTTTTTTCGTTACAGTATACTAATCTCAATGAGGACAAATTTGCAGTAGTTCATACAATAAATGAAGGGCAAAGTGGATTTGATTATATTAAAAATGAATTACAGGGAGTTTTTTATGAAAATGATTCACCAGTTGATAGAAAACAAATGGTTTTTGGTATTTCACCGGATTCAGGAGAGCATGAAATAGTATTTCAATTTGAAGATATCTATATTCACGAAAATAATGATGTTTACCCGAGAGCTTTTCTTGTAAATAATTTTGAGATAGTAGAAAAAGATACTGCACAAGAGTATTTGTTACAAAATCCTGATTTTGATTTACGACAAAATGTTATCTTAGAGGAAGAATTATCTAGTGAATTAACTAACAAATTGAGATTATCTGATATTAACGAAAGTGGCAACACAAATATTATTTTATATGAAACAAATAATGTTATGATTGAAACTATTAGTGATAAATCATCACTAATGATTTTAACTGATGTTTATTATCCTGGCTGGAAAGCGTTAATTGATGGAGTAGAAACAAAAGTTTATCGTGCTGATGGTTTGGTAAGGGCAGTTTTTGTTCCAGAAGGTAATCATACAGTGGAATTTGTGTATTTACCAGAATCTTATTCAACAGGAATTATAATATCAGTTATTTCTGCTATCATCTTAGGCGGAATTTATTTACTTTATAAAAAGAAAATTAATACAAGAAAGGAGATCAAAATCTAGTTGAATAAACAATTTGAAGAACTAAAGGATAAGATAGAAAATAAAAAGGTCAAAATCTGCATAGTTGGGCTAGGTCAAGTTGGATTACCAACAGCATTATCATTTGTAAATTCTGGATACAACGTTACGGGTGTGGATGTTGATGAAGAGCTAATAAACAAGATAAGTAACGGAGTGTCTCCTTTTCAGGAAAAAAATCTACAAGAATTTATTAAAAATAGTCAAAAAAGTGAGAGGTTTCATGTTTCAACAAAAATTGATGAATCGGTAGAAAACTCAAATATCATAATTGTATGCGTTGCTACTCCTATAACTAAAGATATCAAACCAGACATGACATCTCTTAAATCAGTATGTGACTCTCTTTCAAAATGTGATCTTAATGGAAAATTAATTCTTGTTGAAAGTTCTCTGCCTCCAGGCACGTTTGAGGGATTAGTTATCCCATTTATTCGGAAATCAAATCAGATATGCTGGAGTTGTTATGTTCCTGAAAGATTGGTTCCAGGGCATGCATTTAGTGAAATTAAAACAACATCAAGAATTATTGGAGAATTAGATACGGAATCTGGAATTTTAGCAAGAGAATTGTACAAAACAATTGTTCAGGCAGAGATCATTCTAACAACGTTTAGAGTGGCTGAAATCTCAAAACTTGTAGAAAATACATATCGTGATGTCAATATTGCATTAGCAAATGAAATAGGAATTATTTGTGAGGTATATGGAATTGACTTTAATGAACTATCTCGTGTTTGTAACTCACACCCAAGAGTTAATCTTCATCAACCGGGTCCCGGTGTAGGAGGACCATGCTTACCAAAAGACCCGTACTTGTTACTTAATCCATTTAACTCAGAACAAATAAAATCCGATATAATTCTAAATGCTAGAAAATTCAATGATAAAATGCCAGATCATGTATTTAGTTTGATTAAGAGAGCATTACTAGAAAAAAACAAAAAGATAGAAAATTCAGTAATCTCAGTGTTAGGAACAGCGTATAAAGCTAATGTAAGCGATACAAGATCTTCACCTGCTGAAAAAATAATTAAACAACTTTTAGATTTGGGTTGTAACGTCAAGGTTAATGATCCAAATACAGAAGCCGGTTTTGGAGGATTATATGAGAAAAATATTCTAAATACAGTCAAAAAATCTGATTTAGTAGTTATTCTCACAGATCATGATGAGTATAAGAAATTAGATTTGCATATTCTAAGTGATAGTATGAATGAAAACCCAATTTTGGTAGATACGAAAAGAGTTTTTGATAAAAAAGAGGCAGACACAGCAGGATTTTTGTACGTATCGGTTGGATATCATAATTTGAAAGAGGAAATCAATTAGAGTTTAATAAGCTACTTTTGCTTAATTTTTTTGATTCATGAAAAGATTTGTTATTGTTGCAGGAACTAGACCTGAAATTATCAAAGTAGCGCCAATAATAAGAAAACTGATTGATAGAAAAATAAATTTTAAATTTATTTATTCCGGCCAACACTATGACCATCGTTTATCAACTCAAATTATCAATGATTTAGAATTACCAATGCCAGATTTCAGTTTAAAACTAAAATCAAAAACTCCAGCTTCACAAGTAGCTGAGATAATGACAAATTTAGCAGATCAGTTAGGAAAAAAAGATGATGCTGTTATTGTTCAAGGAGATACAAATAGCGTACTTGCAACATCGTTGTTAGCAGTAAAACTCAAGAGAAAAATTGCACATATTGAAGCTGGTCTTCGTAGTTTTGATTGGAGGATGCCAGAGGAACATAACAGAAGAATGGTAGATCACATATCAGACTTTTTATTTGCTCCAACAAGAAATTCCTATCAAAATCTGATCGATGAAAATGTAAGTGGTAAAATTTACATCTCTGGAAATACAGTTATGGATGCAATAAAAGAGCACTTGCCATTTTCTAAAAAGAAATCAACAATACTGCAAAATGTGAAATTTTCTGAGTATGCTCTTGCCACGTTTCATAGGGCTGAAAATGTAGATGATGAAAAAGTTTTGAATAACATAATAAAAGGAATCATTAGTGCAAAAATTCCTACAATAATTTCACTGCATCCAAGAACTAGAAAAATGTTAAAAAAATTTAATCTGCTAAAAAAATTGGAAAGTAGAGAACACATACAAATTCTTAATCCTCAGGGCTATCTTGATTTTCTTGCATTAATGAAAGGTTGCCAATTTATTATAACAGATTCTGGTGGAATTCAGGAAGAGAGTACTTCACCATTACTATCGAAAAGAGTACTAGTCTTACGCAAATCTTCTGAACGGCCAGAAGCAATTGATTTGGGAGTTGCAAGCCTTATTCCTTTAAAATATCAAAAAATAAGAGAGGCAATTTTGCGAGAATGGGATGCAAAAAGGATGAAAATTAAAACATCACCTTACGGAAATGGAAATTCTGCAGGTAAAATCCTTAATGTATTAGAAAAACACCTTTGATGGAAATAGGGTTTTTACTGCTTCACATTATGTATAATATTCATTTTTTTTAGAATTGTTGTACTATAAACACGATTTTTATTAATTGTTCTTTGTTTTTTGAGTAAATATCCATAATTTGATAGAATCCAGAAAATGCTTTTAGTAATTACTTTGAAGCTTGGTTTTGGAGCTATGTTATCCTCATATTCTGTTGAAGAAAGTTTTGTTGATCCAGAAATTGTATAATCTAACCAAATTTTGAGTTCTCTTATTCCATAGATGCCAAAAAAAAGCATCATGTTTCTCATTGCCAGGATTGGTTCAAAATTAGTTATCTTCATTGCTAATTGATTTTTGAATCCATGAAAAGCAATTTCAGATTTTATTTTTTTAATTGTTATTCCTCCCTCGTGATAAACAATTGAAGTTGGGATTATTAACACACGATAGCCTAGTATCCATGAGCGCCAGCATAGATCAACATCTTCAAAAGTAATAAAAAATTTTTGATCAAACCCATCAAGTTTTTCAAATATATCGCTACGAACCAACATAGATGCCCCCCTAGCACTAGAAACTTCTCGTATTTCATCAATTTTTGTTTTTGAATTATACACAACGCCTAAATGATCTATAAAGTCCCCACTGGAATCTACACTTCCATCAGGTTTTAATAAAAGACTTTGGCATACTGCAATTTTTTTATCAGTTTCCATAACTTTAACCATTTCAGAAATAAAATTAGGTGTTACAACAGTATCATTATTTAAGAATAGTAAATATTTTCCTTTAGAAATTTTTGCAGCAACATTATTTGGTTCAGCAAAACCTTTGTTTGAATCAAGTTTTATTATTATTAATGAAGGATAATTTTTTGTAATGAATTCTACAGTTCCATCAGTCGAATTATTATCTACAAGAATTATTTCAAAATTATCATAGTTTACTTTTAATAATGAATCCAGACATTTTTGAAGTAGTTCCTTTCCATTATAATTAACAATAATTATTGATACTTTTGGAGCTGACATATCTTCGTTAATTTTTTTGATAATAAAAAGTATTATTAAATTATGTTTATCGACCGAGGCGGATTTTATTAAGGTAGAAGGTAAGTAGTCTGTCAGATGCCCAAGATGGTGTAGAAGACAGTAATTTCATTCCAAACTCCATTGTCTTTCTTATTGCAGGTTTTGTTTTTTGGTATTGTTCTAGTTCATGAATATATTTTGCTTGTAATGAATCATCAAGTTGTGACAGTGTTTGATTTTTTATTTTGGAAATATAGTCAAGAGTTTTTGTTATATTTTTATGAGATAATTGATCTGAATGAATTCTATATTTTACTAATTGCTTTTGAATTAAATGAAATTTTACACCATGCAGTAGTCCAACACGAAGAAAAAAGTCATAATCTATCGCAACAGGATCATTAAGGTTTTGCATGGAACATTTTTCAAACAATTGTGACGGAATTAATGTAGTATTCACGTTAATTTGCTGTCCATCTAATAGTCTAATGTTGTAATCAAAATCTGAAATTTCATTATAGTTAGATTCATGAAATTCTCGAAGTGTGTTTCCTGTTGCATCTATTATATTCCAATTTGAGTAAAGAATTGTGTTATAACTTTGTTTTTTTGCTTCACCGACTAGTGTTTCTATTGTATTTGTAAACATTACATCATCGGGTGAGAACCATTTTAGCCAGTTACCTTTCATCTTGCTTATTCCAAGATTTAGAGCAATTGCCAATCCTTGGTTTTTTTGGGAAAAAATATTAACTTTATCAGAATATTTTTTCAGAATATCTGGTGATGAATCTTCTGATCCGTCATCTACTACGATAATTTCAATATCTTTATGCGTTTGACCCAATACAGAGTTTAAACATTCTTCTAGATACTTCTCAGAGTTATAAACTGGAATTACAACTGAGACAAGATCTGATGTCATGATATGATTAGTATGCTGTTAAATTATAATTTTTGTGAATCTATAGCATTCTCTTGATAAAATCAATTGATTTTATTGGTGATGGATCAATGCCATGTATTATAGCATAGTATATTGTGCTATAATCCAAAAGGTAAATCAGGCACATAATTTTTGATAAAATACCACCATCTATTGAAGAAATCTCTCTGTATGTGATATTATTTTCCTCAAAGTAGTGACGCAGAATAGTCTGTCTCTCCTTGGTTTTGATATGATCGTTTGTGCCTTCAATCATTATTGGAACCATATCAGATGGCCTCTCCCATGATACTATTCCATTGTGGCTGCTTTCTATAACATCTTCAATAATTGCATGAGTTTTTGCATTTTCTTGCAAAGAATTCTTAAAACGAATTGCAGATGCTTCCAACCCCCACGGATAGTATATTACAGGAAAACCAGTTATCGAGTGAGCCAAACTGACTGATGGATTTTTGTCAGATAGATCTTCAGATGAAATTTCTTTTGAGGTTAATTCTAATTGTTTCAAAGAGTCAATTATTTCTTGTTTTTTTAACGGTATGATGGAATTTAGAGTTTTTAGAATTGAATATACATAAGATGGAAAAGATGCTCTTGGTGAATGAATTTCAGGAATTTTTCTAAATACGATATTATTTTTTGAACAAAAAGATTCCATCTTTCCGCCTGACGAAAATGCAATTATTTTACATTTTTTTTTATTTGCAGATTCTAATGTAGTAAGAGTTTCACTGGTATTTCCAGAAACACTTGTTACCACAACTAGTGTGTTTTTATCTACAGTTTTGGGGAGTTCGTATCCTTTCACTACTGTAGTATGAACATTAGTTTTTGATAGTATTGATGAAAAAAGATCACCTATAGTTCCTGACCCACCCATTCCAGAAAAAACAACATGATCAATGTCTTTGAAATCTACAGGTTCAAAATCTGACTCGTATGCATTCTTTGCAATATGAGCCCATTTGTCATAGACGTTATGCATTCCATTAGGATCATATTTTTCTAAACCTAATTTGGTAATTTCTTCTGTCACACCTAAAACCATGTTGGAAAGAATATTTTAATCAATTTAATTTTTTCCAGAACAAGAAATGTTAAATTGTTTGTGTTTACTTTACAGTTACTGATTTTGCCAAATTTCGAGGATAATCAGGATTAGTTTTCTTCTCTAATGCTGTATAATATGCTAATAATTGAATTGGAATAATCTCGATTATAGGATATAATATTTCATCAACTGGAGGAATCTCAATCCAATAATCATAAATGTCACTTTCTTTATCTGATATTCCAATAATTTTTGCACCCCTTGCTTTAATCTCATTGGCACTGTTCATTGTATCGCTATAAGTAGAATCATTTGGATTAATTATTACCACATAGACATTTGAATCCATTAGAGCTAATGGTCCATGCTTTAGCTCCCCTCCTGCTATGCCTTCTGCATGAATATAGGAAAGTTCCTTTAGTTTTAGAGCAGCCTCTCTGGCAATTGAAAGATGGATCCCTCTGCCAAGAACATAGATATCTGATATTTCTTTAAGATTTTTTGCTACTTCTTTAATCTTTGAATGGTTTGACAGAATTTGTGAAATTGCTACTGAAACTTTTGCCAAATCTGGATTGATACAGCCATTACATAACTTATCAGTGATTTTGTATAGAATTGCGAGTTGTGATGTAAAGCTCTTTGTTGCTGCAACACCAATTTCTGGTCCACAATTTAATCCAATTGATAGTGATGATTCTTGTGAAAGTGATGAGTTTAGATGGTTCACTATTGATAAAATACTTGTATTTGATTTTTTGGCAATTCTAACTGCTTCTAATACATCAGCACTTTCACCGCTTTGTGAGACAGCAATTAATGTCGAGTCTTGTTCGATATCATCTGGTGAAAACGGAAATTCACTTGAAATCACCGTGTTAATCTTAATTTTTGCAAATTTTGAGATTAGATATTTTGCTATTTCCGCAGCATTGTAACTGGTTCCGCTACCGGTAATGTACAAGTTTTTTGATTTTTTGATATTGTCAACAAATTGTTGGACTTGCTCATTATTCTCAGCTCGCAATATTGTATCTGGTTGTTCTGATATTTCTTTCAAAGTAAAATGTGCGTAGTCCCCTTTGTAAACATCGGCAAATTCTTTTGAAACTTTTGTAATTTGATATTTAACAGGTGTTCCATCAAAATCAAAAATATACATTCCCCCATTATTCACAATTACAAAATCTTCATTATCAACGTAAATTGCATCATCTGTTTTCTCTATGAAACCTAATACATCACTAGACAAATAGTAATTGCCTTTTTCTACTCCTACAATTAATGGCTCATGAAAACGTGCAGCTGCAAGAGTACCATCTTCAAAAATTACAACAAAAGAATAATGGCCTTTTAGATCAGCAACTGTTTTCATAATAGATTGTTTGATATCGGAAGTTTTATCAAAATTTAGCTGAATTAAATTAGCAATGACTTCAGTATCAGTTTCACTCTGAAATTTATAGCCCTTGTTTTGTAAATTGGATTTTAATTCTTCAAAATTTTCAATAATTCCATTGTGGACGATTGCAATTTTTCCAGAATTGCTTAAATGTGGATGAGCGTTTTTGGCAGTTACTTTTCCATGTGTTGCCCAACGTGTATGACCTATTCCTATTGAACCGTGCAATTGATCTAGTCCAAGATTTGTATTTACTTCAGAAACCTTGCCTACACCTTTTTTGATGATTAATTTGTTATTTGAACCTGTAGCAATTCCAACACTATCATATCCTCTATATTCCATTCTTCCAAGCCCACGAACAAGTGTAGGAGCTGCTTCATCATGTCCAAAATATCCTATAATAGAGCACATAATATGGTAAATGAGGTATGTCCTTACATACTTTTTCATCCAGGTTAACTTCCCAGAATAAATTTATGTGATACAAATCTTAAAAACCAAACAATTTGCTTTTATTATATGAGTGAAAAAAAGCTCGAAGAAAATTCAAATTATAATATCGTAAAGCGCGGAAAATTATCTTGGATTGTATTTTTGTTTACACTTTTTGTGGTTTTAATTAGTTTGGTCTCTTTTGTTTTTCCTGCATTATTAATTTCTGAGATGGGTTCAGGAAATGCGATTGAGGAAACAGGTATTAAGGGTACATACAAAATAAATCCATACGAGTTAGGACATTGGGCAGTTCCACTTTTTGTTGTAAACATAATTGTATTTACTATGTTTGTACTCTATCGTTGGAACAAGTTACCAGATAGTATTAAACATGGACTGGAGTCTCTTTTCAGTTTTGAAATATCCAAAAAGACAGCAGTTGTAATTATTCTAGTCATTCTGGCTGGTTATGTGGCATTTAGTTCTACGGAGCTAACTGAGGATGAAACGTGGTTCGACTGGGATCAAGTAGAAGTGAGGTTACAGGGTGACAAGGGTCCAGCAGGGAACGCGGTTCCATGTGATATAATAGTGAGTAATCCAAATTGTACCGGTTGGCCATACACTAATCCTACTGTATCATCTGGCTTTGAGCCACATGTCAGATATTTTTTGTTAAAGTTATCAGTTACACTGTTTGACAACTTCAAAATTCTTCCTTTTTTTGCTAGTATTGCATTATTACTTGTAACCTATCTTTTTACTACTCTCATTACAGGCAAAAGGTTTGCAGGAATAATATCACTGGTAATAATGATACAAAGTAATTTATTTTTGACGTTTGATACGTCACCAACATATTCAAATTTTTGGACTTTATTTTACGTCTTATCGCTATATCTTGCGGTAAGATTCTGGATGGTTTCGCCTGCAATCTATTTGTTATCCATATTCTCAAAAGTATTGACTGTAGCATTTCTACCAATGTCTATATTTTTTATTCTATTCTCTGATATACCGAAGAAGAAAAAGGCGTTTGTTATTCTAACAAGTATGCTCATAGTAGCTGGTGGAGTAATAATTTTTGCCACCCAAAATTTAGCCGAGACAGAAGGTGTAGGATGGAACTCTGATGAATTCTGGGCAGGTATGTCAACTTTTGCAAATCAGATTAGACATGATGGACTTGTCATTCTTTTTGTTTTACCACTTGTTTTTGGACTTTTCATGGTATCTAAGAGGTCTAGATATGCAAATTCTATCATGGTTATGATTGCGGGGATACTCGTGATGGTACCATTAATTTCTGGATTCACGGAGATGACAAATCAACCATATAGATTTGTACCTCTTGTTTTCTTCTTTGCAATAGGTGTAGGTACATTACTCGCAAAAAGATAATTAGACTAATCTAGCAATTGTCCAAACTGCAGTTACTTCATCACCTGGAGAAGTTAGAAAACCGTCAAATTGGAATCTAGCCGCTGAATAAGTTCGATCGCCTATGGTTACATTGTAGTATGCATTTGCAAACATAGTACTAGAATCAAATTCTGTAA